>Ga0209201_1000087_pt1 | contig 146329 bp, 143 predicted proteins | sample AD_UKC055_MetaG_FD_184411 | JGI IMG/M metagenome (GOLD analysis project Ga0209201, IMG submission 184411) | Active sludge microbial communities of municipal wastewater-treating anaerobic digesters from USA - AD_UKC055_MetaG (SPAdes) (version 2) | ecosystem: Engineered > Bioreactor > Anaerobic... | reverse complement strand
ATCCTGGTCATCCTCAACGCCATGGTCCGCACCAATACTCCCTGGTGTGCCCGATGAATTTGCTTGACATCGAACACAACTGCTGGCGGGAGAGGGTCAGGGTGAGGGGGATGATGCGGTCGAGCTCCCCCGCCTCACGGCTTACGGAATTTTCGATATACCAAATACGGTATTCGATCTACAATACGGAGGTTTAAATAATGTTGCAGGCACACAGGCCCTCTATTGGCAACGAAGAGCTTGAAGAGGTCAGAAAGGTATTTGAGACAGGCTGGCTCGGAATGGGCTCGCAGGTGATAGAGTTCGAGAACATGGTGAAAGAGTATCTGGGCGTAAGAAATGTGGTGGCTGTCAATACAGGCTCGACAGCCCTCCACATCACACTCGACGCCTACGGGATCGGACCGGGAGATGAGGTGATCACCCCTTCACTGACATTTTGCGCAGGCATACAGGGCATTATTTCACTTGGCGCCATTCCGGTGTTTTGCGAAGTCGATCCAGACACGCTCAACATCGATCTTGACGACATGACGGGGCGGATAACGTCAAAGACAAAGGCGATCATGCCCGTACACTACTGCGGATATCCCTGCGACATGGACCGGCTCCTCGGGATCGCGGGAGAGAAGAAGGTCGTTGTCATCGAAGATGCCGCCCATGCCTTCGGATCAACTTACAAAGGCAGAAAGATCGGAAGCATCGGAGATGCGGCATGCTTCAGCTTTGACCCGATAAAGAACTTTACCTGCGGAGAGGGAGGCGCTGTAACGTTAAACGATGATAAGTTCGCTGAAGCGATAAGGAGAAAAAGGTCTCTTGGAATAACAAGGGATTCCTGGCAAAGGCAGAAAAAGGCCCAGAGCTGGTATTATGAGGTGGTGACGCAGGGATACCGCTACCACATGAGCAATATCAATGCGGCAATAGGGATCGTGCAGCTTAAAAAGCTCGGCAGGTTCATCGAAAGAAGGAGATGGATTGTAGAAGAATATAACAAGGCCTTTAAGAGGATAGAGGGTATAAATATCTTCAAATGGGAAATCCGTGAGATGGCTCCGTTTATGTACATACTCCGTGTGGACGGCGACAGAAGGGACGAGATGATGGATTTTCTTGCCTCAAAAGGCGTGGCAAGCGGCGTCCATTACATACCGAACCATCTCCAGCCCTTTTTCAGCAAATATGCCACAGGGCTTCCTGCGACGGAAAAGGTGTGGAAGGAGATCGTCACCCTTCCTCTCTTCTACGACATGACGGACAACGATGTGGAGCTTGTCATCAGCTCGGTGAGGGAATTTTTCGGCTGTTAAAACCATTATGTAATGGGAACTGCGGTGCAGGATTTACTTTGTTCATCCTAAGCGTAAATATAGTATGATCCCGCCAAAATTAAGCATAAATCTCTGTTGCTATAATTCGGAGAAGTTCCTGGAAGAGACTTTGAAAAGCATTGGGGATCAAACCTTCGGAGACTGGGAGCTCATCGTTATCAATGACGGGTCATCAGACTTAACGGAAACAATAATAGAAAGGTTCAGGGAGCGCGGATTTCCGGTATCATACTTCTATCAGGAGAACAGAGGGCTCGGCTATTCACGTAACCGGGCCCTTGAGCTTTCCAGAGGCGACTATGTCGCTTTTATCGACCATGACGATATATGGCTCCCTGAAAAACTTGAAAGACAGATAGAAGTCTTTGAGCGCAGGAAGGATATCGATTTTATCTATACGAACTATTATATACAGAAAGGGGTCCGGAGAAGCGTGGCGTACAAGGCCTCCCAGCCTGACGGAGAGGTCTTCGATCATTTTCTGAGGCGTTATCCCGTGAACGTGCTGACCGCCGCGATCAGAAAGAATGCGGTGCTTGGATTTGAAGAACGCTTTGACGCGAAGCTCAGGCTCTGTGAGGAATACGATCTTTTTATGAGGCTCCTGTATAACGCCAGGGCAGCTTACATAGGGGAGCCTCTGGCAGTGTACAGGATCCATTCCGACAGGGCGAGCACAAGATTTATCGACGGATGGCCTGATGAGATGGAAGACATCATCGGAAAATACAAGAGGGTTCTGAAGGGGTTCGAAGCGAAGCACGGAGAATCGCTCCGCTATCTTTACGGCAAGATCGGCTATTACAGGGCGCGTTCGGCGATGGCACGGCAGGACCCGCGAAAGGCAAGGAATTTTTTGAAGCCCCATATCGGAATTGATCCCCGTTTCCTGTTCCTTTTTGTGATCACCTTTTTACCCCCTGTGGTGTGGAACAAGGTTGTTTCCATGAGGAGCAAGGGATATTTCGATGAAGGGTAAAAAGATCTGTTTTGTGGCAGCCATCGAGCTTTCCATCCGGGTCTTTATGGTTGAGCACCTGAGAATATTAAGCAAGGAGCACAGCATAACAGTGGTGGTAAATACAGAGAACGTGGACTTTTTGAAGCCTTACGGCCTTGACGTGAAGGTTTTTCCTGTAAGGATACTGAGAAGGCCATCGCCGGCCTCGGACGTATTGGCTCTATTCGAGCTTTATCGGTTTTTCAGGAAGGAAGGTTTTGACGCGGTACATTCGATCACGCCGAAAGCGGGGCTGCTGTCCATGTGTGCCGCCCTCCTTGCTGTTGTACCGGTAAGGATACACACCTTCACGGGCCAGGTCTGGGCCACGGCAAAGGGAACGAAGAGATGGTTCTTGAAAAGTATGGACAAAATGATAGCCCGCTGTGCCACTCATATTCTCGCGGACAGCATGTCGCAGCAAGACTTTATCGTGAGCGAGGGGATCGTGTCGCGCGAGAAATCTTCGGTCATAGGGAACGGATCGATATGCGGGGTGGATAGCATACGATTCCATCCTGATCCTGAGGAGCGAAAGGCATTAAGGGAACGGCTCCTGATACCGGAAGAGGATATACTTTTCCTTTTTCTTGGAAGGCTTACCGTAGACAAAGGACTTCTTGACCTTGCCAGTGCATTTGCAAAGGTATGCAGATCCGCAGAGAATGTCCATCTTCTTGTCGCTGGACCTGACGAAGAGGGGATGAAAGAAAAGATGCTGTCCCTGTGCAGTGAATATCGCGAGCGTATCCATTTTTACGATTTTACCGATTCCCCCGAGAGTTTTATGGCTGCGGCGGACGTTTTTTGTATGCCAAGCTACCGCGAGGGATTCGGTATCGTTGTTATTGAGGCAGGGGCAGCCGGTGTTCCTTCGATCGGGACAAGGATCTACGGCGTTGTCGACGCCATAGAAGATAACATCACAGGCTTTCTTTATGAACCGGGGAATGCCGAAGAACTTGCCGGGAAGATGCTTAAGATGACCGATGATCATTCTGTCAGACATGAGATGGGCAGGCGTGCCCGCGAAAGGGCGATCGAGCTTTTTTCGAAGGACCTCGTTACTGAGGCATTCTTTCATTTTTACCAGTCCCTGCCGGGGACTGGCAGCGCCGGGAGGAGAGACATTGAAAAGGCTCTTTGACCTGGTCGTATCGCTCCTTTTCATTGTCCTTTTATTCCCTGTGATCCTTTTTACGGGACTGCTGGTACTTGTTTCAATGGGAAGGCCTGTCCTGTTCAGGCAGGTGCGCCCGGGCTACAAGGGGAGGCCCTTTACGATCTACAAGTTCAGAACCATGACAGAAGATAGGGACAAGACCGGCGCGCAATTAACTGATGAAGAGCGTCTGACCGGTGCCGGTCGTTTTCTCAGGAGGTTCAGCCTGGATGAGCTTCCGCAGCTCTTCAATGTTGTAAAAGGAGAACTAAGCTTTGTGGGGCCAAGGCCGCTTCTTATGGAATACGTCCCTCTCTATACGAAGGAGCAGGCAAGGCGGCACGATGTCAAGCCCGGGATAACAGGGTTGGCGCAGGTGAGAGGGAGAAACGCCATTACCTGGGAGGAAAGGTTCGCTCTCGATATCTACTATGTTGATCATAGGGGCTTTTGGCTCGATATGAAGATACTTGTTGATACTGTGCTGGCGGTCATCAGGAAGGAAGGCATCAGTGCGGAAGGTTGCGAAACGATGCCGAAGTTCACCGGTTCCAAACCGGACAAAGAAAAGGTATAATCGTTCATGAAGCTTGATCGGAGGGGCGAGGGACTTTGAAATTCCAGATGGCTGAGATTGAGAAAAGGATCTGGCTGCTGTCAACCGTTGTCTTTGCAGGCGCCTTCGCGGTAAGGCTCTACCTGGCCCTTTTCTCGAACATCATAACGCCGGACGGACTTATGTACATCAAGACCGCCAGGCTTATCGAGTCCGGCGAATCGAAAAGGCTTACGGAATTCACCTTCGTTCACCTTTACCCTTACCTCATCCTTCTCACCCATAAGATATTCCCGGACTGGGAGACAGCGGGACGTATGATCTCCGTGCTGATGGGATCCCTTGCCGCGGTCCCGATCTTTCTTTTGACAAAGAACATGTTCGGCCTTCGTGTCGCGTTGATAACGGCGCTTTTTTATATCATAAACCCGAGGCTTGCCGACTATTCTGCTGACGTGCTCAGGGAGCCCACCTTCTGGTTCTTTGCGATGACTGCACTGTGGCTTGCGTGGGAAGGGATGTCGCGAGGGAACCTGATATGGATCATCCTTTCGAATATTACAACAGCGCTCGCGGCCTTTGCCAGGATCGAAGGCATCGCCGTCTTTATGGTTATCCTCCTGTGGATCACCTGGTATTGCCTTAAGCGGGAGCGAAGTTCTAAGAAGTTCTTTGTGTATCTTTCCGTCTACATCCTCACCTTTCCTGTTCTGCTTACGCCTTTTGTCCTTATTTTCAGCGATGTCTTTGTAAAGTGGGACTTTGGGTTTACGTTGACGAAGATATGGCTTCTTGTGACAAGCAAAAGCAGCGAGGCCCTTGACTTGACGCCCGATGCCGTTCAGGCTGTGAAGCCTGAGCTGGTTACCTTTTTGGAGCTGGCAAAGAACCAAAAATATGTGATCTTTGTTTCGGACATTATACTTAAGCTTGTTAAATCTTTGAATGTGGTCTTCTTCTTTCTCGCGATTATCGGCATCTTCAGCAGAAAGAATGTGGCCTATAACAAGAATGAGATACCGATTGCGATCTGGTTCGGCGTCTTTTTTCTTGCCGCTTTCTTTTACACAACAAAAGTCTATTATTTTAGCACGCGGCACGGCGTTTTGCTTGCGCTCCCTATGCTGATCTGGGCGGGGATCGGCTTCTTTACATTGAAAGAACAGATATGTTCATGGATCGAGAAGACTCGCCCGTCTTCATTCCTCGCAAGGCATATGGCCGTGATCCTTATTCTTGCGATCCTTATTGCTACTCTGCCGAAGGCGTTGTCGCCGGGAGGCCATGAGAAGAGGGAACTGAAGGCGGCGGGCGTCTACCTTAAGGAAAAGGGCTATTCAGGGGCAATATTCGCTGGAGAGCCGGGCCTCTACAGGATCGCCTTTTACGCAGACTCCGAATTCATCCCGCTCCCTTTTGTAAAAACAGCAGAAGAGTTGGTAGGTCTGATGAGAGAGAGCAAGGTGGGATTTCTTATCCTTGATAAAAAGACCGGCAACGAATTGTATAAGAACATCCAGAACAGTATTCGCGCTCCAGTCTTCGAAAAGATAGAACTGCCGGAGCTTGATGAATATAAGGAATACGCATTGTCCCTTTACAGGTTGAAAGACGGACAGTAAGATCGCAGGAAAGCTCATTCTATAAAGAAAATAAGGATTTATGAAAGGCGTTGTGTGAAAAAAGGGGCGGTTCTCGTCACAGGAGCGACGGGTTTTATAGGGAAGTATGTTGTAACATATCTCTTAGATGAGGGGCTGAAGATATTTGCATTTATACCGCAAGGTGAAGATCATGCCTTCCTTTCGGATAAGGCCATAGAAATTGTAGAAGGCGACATTACCTTCCCCCTGCAGGTTCCAGCTGAGGTCAGCGCCATTTACCACTGCGCCGGCGTCATCAAGCGTGAAGAAGAGATGGAACGGGTAAACGTCCGGGGTACGGAGAATGTCGTGGAGGCCGCTATCGCGTATAACTGCAGGCTGATCCATCTCTCGAGCGCAGGCGTAGTCGGCAGTACAAAAGAGCGGGTCATCAAAGAAGAGACCCGCTGTAACCCTGATAACCTTTATGAGAAGACAAAATTCAGAGCGGAAGAGATCGTCATGCGGGGAGTCGGTAGAGGACTGAAGGCACAGATCCTGAGGCCAACGATCGTCTTTGGAACAGGCAGGGCGCCTCAGGATGACAGTTTCCTCCAATTGATCCGAGCGATAGCCGCCGGCAGGTATAGGAATATCAGCGGAGGGAGCGGCATATATAATATCATCTATGCCGGCGAGGTTGCCCGTGCAATGTCAACCCTCGATGACGATGCGATCCCCAACGGGGGCACATTCATCATCAATACCCCGGTGTGTTTTTCTGAATTTGCCTCAATCGTATTAGAGGTTGCGGGAAACAGCAATACAAAGCCAGGGAACATCCCCTATATTGCGGCATTGCCCGCCGCTGCCATCTTCTCCTTGCACTCGCTGCTCTCCCACAGAAAAAAGGCGCTCACATTTTCGCGCTTGAAGGCGCTGACGGAGAAAAGGAGCTTTTCCCAGGACCGTCTCGTCAGCACAACGTCTTACAGACCCCTTCACACTGTTCAGGAATACCTGAGAAAGGTATGCGAAGAATATGGAATCACCCCGCATCAGCAGCCCGTCTAGCATTTTACCCCCCTTTTTTAACCAACAAAATATAATTCCTCTGTTTTAAACCAGGATCTTTCGATCAAGATAGGCGCGAGCTGGCTCTTCCCTGCAAAAAGCTCCATCGATAGAGCCTCTGAAGCAGCGCTTCAGGGCGAATATATTCCCTCTCCCAGTCTCGCGAATAACTGCTGCTTATGTGTTGAGAAATATGAAGAAGTGGATTATTATCTCCCTGTGAAGATTCTGAACGCGAAATACTTGAAGAGCGTTACCTCTCCGGACAGGTCTCTGAGAGGAAAGGTGCTTGAAGTGTCCTTTGTCGGAAGGTCCAATGTGGGAAAATCGTCGATGATTAACAGCCTCGCCATGCGGAAGATAGCAAAGACAAGCTCCACTCCCGGGGCCACGAGGCTCATCAACCTTTACCTGATCGAGTATGAGCATAAAGGCGCACGACAGCAGGCCATTTTCTCCGACTTCCCTGGATTTGGATATGCGAAGGTATCGAAATCAATGCAGAAGGACTGGCAAAAGATGATCGAAGGCTACATTGAAAGAAATAAGGAGATACAAAAGATCATCTGGGTCTACGATGTAAGGAGGGAGCCTGACCGCCTCGACGAGATGCTGCTGGAATGGTTCCTTGACCGGGAATTGCCGTTCTCAATAGCCCTGACAAAGACGGACAAGGAAAGCAGGGGTTTTGCGGCGAATAAGAAGAGGCTGTTCAAACAGTATATAAAAAAGGGCGAAATTCTTACCTTCTCGGCGAAGACAGGGGAGGGGAGGAAAGAGCTGCTGGAGCATATCCTAAAACTAGGGGACGTTCTTAAGAAATTAAATAACAATTGAGACGATAGAGGGTGTCATCATTCAATATAACATTTTAAGTATAATACGACTTTTAAGGGCTTTTTCCCCAGAGTTGATTCTCATGCGACCATTAGTAGCTATCTTTATATTAATAGCTATGGATAACCGACCGCAGGAGTTTTGGGGAATAGAGGAAAAGTTATTTAATTTCTTAAGAACGTCCCTTAGTGTTCTAGTGTTACCTTAAATCGTTAAGATTAAATATCGATTTAAACATGAATCCTTTTGATTCTATTGATTCTTTACCTCCTTCAAGCCTGTCAAGAAGCGCTATAACGCCTTTCACCTTATAGCCCGCTTGCTCAGTAACCTCTATCGCCTTTATTGACGAGCCGCCTGTGGTGACCACGTCCTCGAGGATGATCACGTGCATCCCCTTTTTGAGGTTCTTTGCCCCTTCGATCCAGAGGTTTCTCCCGTGCCCCTTGGGCTCCTTCCTGATAAAAAAGCCGAAAAGGTTGTCCTTGCAATTGTACGACGCGAGGACGGTCGCACAGACGAGGGGGTCTGCGCCGATGCTTACGCCGCCAACGGCTTCGATATTGGGGATCTCCTTGACCATGTTGTACATGATGTCTCCCGTCAGGTGCATGCCTTCAGGGTTCAGCGTGGTCTCCCTCGCGTCAATGTAATAGGTACTTTTCTTTCCGCTCTTAAGGATAAATTCGCCTTCTTCATACGAGAGCGACCTTAAGATGTTGAGCAGCACTTCTCTTGCTTCTTCCAGACAGTTCATCTTCACCTCTTTGAAAATAGTTCCATCTGTTCAAGTTCCATATCCCATGGGAACTTTGATGGGTATACGCCCGAGAAACAGGCATCGCAGAATGTATAGTTGTCCTTGCCGACGGCCTTCCGCAGGCTTTCCCGCGTAAGATAGCGGAGGGAATCGGAGCCAAGGTATTTGTTTATTTCCCAAACGGTATGAGAGGAGGCTATGAGCTCTCCCCTTGAGGGCGTGTCGATGCCGTAAAAGCAGGGGTGAGTGGTTGGCGGAGCGCTGACCCTGAAGTGTATCTCCTTTGCCCCGTATTGCCGCAGCATCTTTATGATCTTCCTGCCCGTCGTGGCCCTTACAATAGAGTCGTCGATAACGATTATCCTTTTTCCTTTGACAATGTCGTGGATCGCGTTCAGCTTCAGCTTGACCCCGAAGTGCCTGATGGACTCCTCAGGCTCTATGAAAGTCCTGCCCACATAATGGTTCCTGATGAGCCCAAGCTCAAAGGGGAGGCCGGTCTCCTGGGAGTAGCCTATTGCCGCGCTGATCCCCGAATCCGGTATGGCCATCACCATATCCGCGTCTACATGGGTATCCTTTGCGAGCTGCCTTCCTAGATCTTTTCTGACGGAATATACCGTCTCTCCGAACATAAAGCTGTCCGGCCTTGCAAAATAGATATATTCGAAGATGCAGTATTGGGGGTTTACCTTTTTGAACGGCCTGTAGCTCTTCATACCTTGATGGCCGATATGGATGACCTCGCCGGGCTCCACCTCGCGCATGTACCTGGCCCCTATGAGGTCGAATGCGCAGGACTCGCTGGATACCACGTGGGAATCCTTGATCTTTCCGAGAACGAGAGGCCTGAACCCCTTCGGATCTCTGGCGACGATAAGCTCTTTGTTGTTAAGCAGGACCAGGGAGTATGAACCCTCGACCCTGCTAAGGGCGCTGGTGAACCGTTCCAGGGTCGAATGCTCGTGGGAGAGGGCGATGAGATGGATGATGACCTCCGTATCGGTCGTTGACTGGAAGATGGACCCGTAGTTCTGAAGCTCATCCTTGATGATCTTTGCGTTGATGAGGTTCCCGTTGTGGGCGATGGCGAGGTGGCCTTGGGAATATTCAACCGAAAGAGGCTGGGCGTTCCCGATATTGCTTGATCCGGCAGTGGAATAGCGGACATGTCCGATCGCCGCATGGCCTTTGAGTTTTTGCAGGACATCAGCGTCGAAGATATCGGAAACGAGACCCATCTCCCTGTGGGTTGTGATGGTGACTCCGTCGGTGCTCGATATGCCGGCGCTCTCCTGGCCCCTGTGCTGGAGGGCATGGAGCCCGAGGTAGGTCAGGTTCGCTGCGTCCTTATGGTTGAATATTCCGAATATCCCGCACATATTAATGGGGCTTACGTCGCCCCCTCCACGAACAAAGTCCGTGGAGCCTCCTCCTCTCGCCCGAGAACGGGCTATAGACTATTTTATGGGGCTTACGTCGCCCCCTCCACGAACAAAGTCCGTGGAGCCTCCTCCTCTCGCCCGAGAACGGGCTATAGACTATTTTATGGGGCTTACGTCGCCCCCTCCAGTAACTGATGAATGCAAAAGGGAAAAGGCACTCGTGATTCGTGAGTCGTAATTCGCAATTGGATGGACCCCTTGAAAGGTGAAAGGTGGATTATATCCATAAGGTCGCTACATCGCCTCTCTCCTCTCATCTTGTGCTTTTCCATTTACGCCTCACGAATTACGAATTACGGTTTTCCCCCTTCACGCCTCACGGGCATGCCGCTATGGGTTGCCGATCCCTCTTTCAACATTCTCAACCTCTTGCACAAAGAACCCTATGATCTCTTCGTCGAAAAGATACAAAGAGATCTCCTTCAAACTGTACGGTCCACCGCTGTTTGCTGCTGGGGAGCCATTTTCCCTCTCCCCTCGCGGGAGAGGGCAGGGTGAGGGGGAGATAATAGTGCAGCCCTTCAGAAACGCCGCGATCTCTTCGATGATAATCTTTGCGCATTCCGCCTTGGGAAAGCCGAAGATGCCTGCGCTTATTGCAGGCATCGCGATCGACCTGAAACCCTTTGATGCGGCCATGCTCAAAACGCTCCGGATCGCATTCCTCAGCTTGTTGCGCTCATCGCCTTCTCCCCACCGGGGGCCGACTGCGTGGATCACGTACCGGGCCTTGAGCTTCCCGCCGGACGTAACAGCGCATTGGCCCACAGGAACATAGCCGATCGCATCGCTTTCTTCCTGTATGACGGGGCCTCCCTTCCGGGCTATCGCCCTGGCGACGCCGCCGCCGTGCTGGAGGTAAGAGTTCGCTGCATTCACTATGGCATCCGCATCGCTTTCTGTGAGGTCTCCCCTGATGATACTTATCTTTTTTCCTTTAATGAAAACTTCTTTAAAGATATCCATGTATTAGCCTTGATAGTACTTCGAATCTGCCTTTGTTCTCTTTAAAAGGGCACAATAGTATTGTAATATAAAATTTCAAAAATGGAAAAGAAAAACGAGCCTGATGCGCTGAAGATGCCTGTATCGAGTATCAAGGGCATCGGTCCGAAGATCGCCTCGAGCCTCGGCAAAAAAGGGGTAAAGACCGTTGAGGACCTCCTCTATTTCCTTCCCGTACGATATATAGACAGGCGGCGCATATCGCATATCGGAGAGGTAGAGGAGGGGCAGCGCGTCAACTTCATCGCGCGCGTCGTCCGCTACAGGTCTCTTTTTTACCGCCATGCGCGCAAAAAGGGCTTTGAGGCGGTCGTTGGCGATGAGACAGGGCAGATATCCCTCAAGTGGTTCCAATGGTTCCCCCAGTACCTTAAGAACGTCTGCAGGAAGGGCAATATTCTCTTCCTCTCGGGCGAGGTTACCAGGTTTGGCGCAATGCTCCAAATGGTACATCCCGATATAGCGATACTCGATGAAGAGCCTGATGCAGGGGAATACACAAAGGTGGTCCCCATCTATTCTGAAGTGGAAGGGATCAAGCAGGGCGCCCTGAGAAAGATCATGGCCTGTGTCGTGACGGAATGCGGGGAGCATATCGGCAGCATTATTCCCGCAGGCATAGAGGCATCCGAAGGCCTTGACACCTTGCGAAGCTCTTTCGCCTCGCTTCATCTTCCCGATGGGTATCGCGAAGGAGGCAAAGAGAGGAATCCTTTTCTTGAAAGGATCATACTGGAAGAATACGTGACCTTTCAAAGCTCTCTGCTCATGAGAAAGAAAGAGGCTGCATCTGAAAAGGGGATACGGTTCTCCTCCGTGGGTGTTTACTGCAGCAGGTTTTTAAAGGACCTTGGCTTTAAGCTTACCGCCGCCCAGCAGAGGGTTGTCGCCGAGATCGAAGGCGACATGGCCAGCGATAGGCCCATGAACAGGCTCCTTCAGGGCGACGTAGGGTCAGGGAAAACGGTATGCGCGGTCATAGCCGCCCTCAGGGCGGTTGACAACGGTCATCAGGTCGCGTTCATGGCACCTACAGAGATCCTTGCGGAACAGCACTACCTTACCATCCATAAGGCGCTGGAAAAGATAAACATCCCCGCTGTCCTCCTGCGGGGGAGTCTCGGCAGGGAAAGAAACAGCGTCCTGGAAAAGATCGCGGAAGGGGAGATAACCGTCGTAGTAGGTACTCATGCAGTCATCCAGCAGGATGTGGAATTTAAGAACCTCGGGCTGGCGATCATCGACGAGCAGCACAGGTTCGGCGTTCTGCAAAGAAAATTGCTGAAGGATAAAGGTCTTATGCCGGATGTCCTCATGATGACCGCAACGCCGATCCCGAGGACATTGTCCATGGTTGTCTATGGCGACCTCGATGTCTCTCTCATCGATGAGATGCCGAAGGGGAGACAGGGGATCAGGACAAAGGTATATACAGAGAAGACCAGGGATAACACTTACAGGATGGTCGGGGAGCAGATCAGGGACGGAAGACAGGCGTACATAGTATACCCCCTTGTTGAGGAATCTGAGAAGATGGAGCTTCTTAACGCCACAGAGATGGCCGACCATTTGCAGAAGGCCGTATTCCCGTTGTTCAGGGTGGGCCTCCTCCACGGCAGGATGAAGGCAGAAGAAAAAGAAGCGGTTATGCTTCGCTTCAAGGACAAGGAGATTGATATCCTTGTCTGTACTACGGTCATAGAGGTGGGTATAGACGTTCCCAACGCGACGGTGATCGTTATCGAACACGCGGAGAGATTCGGGCTCTCGCAGCTCCATCAGCTTCGAGGGAGGGTAGGCAGGGGCGTTCATCCTTCCCAGTGCATCCTGATCGCAGGAGAGAAGAAGACGGGCGCTGCCTTAAAGCGCTTAAAGATCATGGAAGAGACGACAGACGGTTTCAGGATCGCCGAAGAGGACATGAAGATCAGAGGGGTAGGCGATATGCTCGGTGTGAGGCAATCGGGTATACCAAAATTCAGGGCAGGTGATATAATAAGGGATATGGATATCATGCTCCGGGCGCGGAAGATCGCCGGAATGCTCCTTGATCAGGCGCCGGAAGAGGATCTGAAAAGATTGAGCGATATTGTTTTGACGAGGTGGGGCACTGATCTCAATTTTTCCGACGTAGCATGAGGTCCGCCGCGAAGGATGCGGTCATAAGAAAAGGGGGTTCGATGAAGACGCAAAGAAAAGCGAAGATAGTCTGCACCATAGGTCCTGTATCGGCGAGCGACAGAATGGTAGAGAGGCTGATACTTGCCGGTATGGACGTGGCACGGCTCAACTTCTCTCACGGCGATCACCAGTTCCACGGCCAGCTCATAGAGCGTATCAGGAAGATCGCGAACAAACTTGGCAGGCACGTGGCCATACTCCAGGACCTCCAGGGGATCAAGATCAGGGTAGGCGGTCTGCACGACGGAAAGGTTCACCTGCTGAAAGGAAGCGAGCTCATCATCAGGACAGGGAAGGGCACGGGAGACGACAAGGGGATATACATAGATTTCCCCTGGCTGATAGAGGACGCAAAGGTCGGCGACACGATACTCCTCGATGACGGCCTGATAGCGCTCGAGGTATTGAAAAAGTCCAAGGGTTCGCTGGCAACCTCCGTTGTCGAAGGCGGGATATTGAAAGAGAGAAAAGGGGTGAATCTCCCCAACATGAAGGTGAGCGCACCGTTCTTCACGGAGAAGGACCGGCAGGACCTGGAGTTCGGGATCGCGATGAACGTTGATTATGTGGCGCTCTCTTTTGTGAGGAGCGTGAATGATATCCTGACAGTTAAGAAATGGCTCTCAAAAAAAGGCGCTGGTATGCCCCTTATAGCAAAGATAGAGAAGGGTGAAGCAATCAAGGACATCGACAGGATTCTTGACGAGGCAGACGGACTGATGGTTGCGAGGGGCGACCTCGGGGTCGAGATGCCCCTCGAAGAGGTGCCCATGTTCCAGAAAATGCTCATAGAGAAGGCAAACCGGAAGGGACGCCTTGTCATCACGGCAACGCAGATGCTCGAGTCAATGACCCAGCACACGAGGCCTACGAGGGCTGAGACGACGGACGTGGCGAACGCCGTCATTGACGGAACCGATGCCCTGATGCTTTCCGCCGAAACATCGGCAGGAAAGTATCCCGTCGAATCGGTGAAAGTAATGAACAGCATCATCACCTTCACGGAAAATTCACAGGCAAGCGCGATGCAGCAGAGGGAGAACATGCCGATAGGCAACGTGACCCAGGAATTCTCCGGCGCTATAGCGCAGGCCGCATCAAAGGCCGCCGAGGAGGTGGGCGCACGATGGATAGTGGTATTCACGAGATCAGGGTTCACGGCGCGGCTTATCTCTAAGTTCAGACCGAAGACACCGGTGATCGCATTTTCACCGGAGCACAGGGTAGTAAGGCAGATGACGCTGTACTGGGGCGTGACGCCGTCACCGGTGGAGCACTTTGTCAATACCGATGACCTGATCAGGGGCGTCGATTCAACGCTCGTAAAGCTCGGCTATGCAAAAAGAGGCGACAGGGTGATAATTGTAGCGAGCCATCCGCCGTCAGTATCGGGAAAGACGAACCTGATGAAGATGCACCAGCTGACATAGCGAAGCATCCAGGTTTAAGCGCGCTTACATATCGAAGGCATCGATGCCGACCTTATCGAGAGTCGACAACTTCTCTATGAGAAAGTAAATATCCTTTTTTTGATCGAAGACACTCCCATGCTGCGGGGCTATGCGGTCTATGTCCAGGGTGCTTATCTGCCTCATGGCGTACCTCAGCGACTTTCCTGACGGCATAATGTCTCTGTGGAAATGAATGATATCAGGCAGAGGGCAGTAAGGCCTGCTCGCGATGCAGTTATCATAGTCGGTGCAGTCCGGACACTGGTCGGCCAGGCGTGTGAACAGCTCCCATTGTCTCGAAAAGCTTCCGAAAAGATCGCTGCTGAAGAGCGTTTTTGTTCTTTTATCGTAGGTGACGAAACTGCCCGGACAATGGGCGTGAGGCGTTCTGATAAACTCCAGCCTTCTGCCGTTGAACTCGAAGAAGAAGTTCAGATCGTTGATCGTTTTGAGAAATTTATGCTTATCCCTGTCGATATAATAGTTGATAAAGATGTTGTCTTGTTTTTCAGAAAGGATTGTGAGGTCTTTATTCTTACACAGGTCAACGACATTGGGCATCGATCCGCAGAGATCAGGGTCGGTGTGATGATATATGAGTGTTACGATATTGTCCGGATCGACCCCTGCCTGCAGAATTTTCGTCATTACCGTCGCGAAATCAGGCCTGCTGCCTGCGTCTATGAGTACAGCCTTGTCTCCTTCAGCGATCAAGTAGGGGTTGCAGTGAAGGTTGGTGTTTTCTTCGTAAAAGCCTACCCAGTATATCCCTTCAGCGATCTGTATTGGCCTGTCATACTCCCTGAGATTGTTCTCCATTTTTTTATAGCTCCCTCGCCACAAGATACGCCTTCATGTTCGCCTTGTTCTTAAGGCCGATCTCTCCTCTTTCTTCAAAGAAAAAACTCTCCTGAGCACGCCGATATGTGGCCTCGGAGACGTTTACCCGCCCGGGAACCCCCGATGATTCAAACCTTGAGGCGATGTTGACGTTATCACCAAAGACGTCAAATTGCATGCGCTCCTTCCCGACAACGCCGGCGGTAACCCTGCCGGTATGAATGCCGACGCGCATCTGGAAATGCGAGCCGGTTTTTCTGTTAAACTCTTCGAGGGATTTTAAAAAGGCAAGAGCCGCCCTGATCGCCATTGCAGCGTGGCCCTCGTATTCACGGGGTGATCCGAAAACGGCCATATATGCATCGCCTATCGTCTTTATCTTCGTTCCTCTGAAGCTATTTACAGTATCATCAAACTGTTTAAAGATATCGTCGAGGATGACGATAAGCTGCTCGGCCGGCACCTTTTCTGCAAGCCCGGTAAAGCCGACAAAGTCCGTAAAAAGGATGGTGCATTCGCAGGAACGCGGGGCGTAGGTTGATTTGAATTTGATCTCCTCTGCAACCACGTCCGGGAGGGTATTTTTCAATAATCCGTCAACGCGCTTCTCAAGGGCCACATATTTTTTTACAAGCTCCTTGAGGAGCTTCTTCTGTATGTTGTCATCCCCGATGACGCCGAGGGATTCTATGTATTCCCTCAGAAGCGCGTCCGTCTGTTGTGATGCCCCCGCGCAGCTTTTGCAGAATTCTATGGCATCCTTAGGGTTTTGCATGTCCTTGTTTATCGCATTGGCGTTCCCGGCATTTCTGGTCAAGGGCCGCCTTATGCTCCTCTGTTTCCGTGATTATCTTCCTTATCAATGTTTTGAACTCAATATCGTCGGTCTTTACGATCTCGCCGTAACGGTTCTCAAGGAGAGAATATTCTATATCGCGGGCGACAAAGAAGGCCTTATTCGTATCGATATCACCGTTCTTCAACCTGTTTATATAGCCTTTTATCCCGTCGTTAAAGGTCTTGAGCGCAAAGATATTGAAGGGCCTCCCCTTTTCAAATCGTTCCGGTTTTTTTGATATCACGTCGATCATCTTCTTTATGTTTTCGCAGTGTTGTATCTCGGCCTTGCTTAGCCCGTCCCAGAAGGCAGCGGTTTCCTGCGAAAGTCCGCTGCATGCCTCATAAAACCTGCTTATGGTAAGCTCTGTCTCTGACATGGCGGCGAGAACCTCCAGTATGCCCTTGAGGTCCCCCGAGGTTTTTATATCCATTCCCGATCTCCTTAATATATAAAAATAATATCATAGCTGCTCACTGTTGAGGTAAATATCTTTTGCCCCTATGAATCTTCCGCCTTTAGTCTTTTCGCGTAATTCATTGGTGTCAAGGGCGTAGAGGGGGCTGATCTCTATTCTCGCATCAGGATCAATATCCATGCCAGCCTTCCGCAGCCAGCTCCTGTGAAGATTTACCATGGCCTGCCGCGCTGTCTCCGGCGAGTCCGAACCGTTCCTGTTTTTTACCGGAGCAAACTCCTCTTCCCGCAGAACCTCCATGCAGCAGGTCTTCCTTGCAAGGGGGATCGCATCGAACACGAATGTCTCGAACTTCCATACCTTTGCTGCGCAGCGTCTCCCGGCATGATCGGAATATTCAACGGTTTTTTGTGCGCAGTGATAAGGCAATACGAAGCCGTGGCCGGTGAGGCGCTGGATGAATTCAAGGGAAAATACGTGTATCGCCGTGTTCCCTGCCCAGTAGAGGATGTCGCCGTCTTCATCAACGGCTGACATGTATTCGTCGCCTATGTCGCTGTATTCGACGACAGCGTCCCTGCCGTTCAGATACACGTAAAGCCCGACCTTTTCCCGGACGTCCTTCCTCCTGACCACCTTCGTAGAGGCATCGGCGCCGGTCATTGCGTGAAGTCCCAGAAAGACGGGGTCTGCGATCTTTACGAGCGGATTGTCGACTTGGCAGTAAAAAAGTTCCTCGTACCCCTGTTCTTTCAATCTGCTGAGAAGGCCGGTATCGTGGAGTGCCTTCAGGGAGCCGCCGTGGCCGTCCGGGTTGGCTAACAGATTTTCGTTGCTCTTCAGGAGAAGCCTGCCATCAGGGGTGACTGAGGGTAGCATCCCCTGCCGGAAGAAGTGAACCGTTCCGGGGTTGAGGCCGAAAAAGTTATGGTCATGAAAGAATCCTACCGTCTCTTTATCGTTTTCCTCGCTGGTCATGATGAGAAGCGGGATCGTAGCCCCGTAACGCCTCGAACTCGCCACGACCTGCTCGGCAAAAAGCTGAAAAAGAGTTTTGCCTTTTATCGGTGATATCGGGAAAGTCCCTTTGGGTCCCTCATAACCGAGCCGCGAGCCCTGGCCGCCTGCCACGATGAGTACGGCCGTCTTTTGCTGTCTTATCAGCGACTCTCCCGCGATGCGGGCCTCGTCGATCTTCTTCTGTTCCAGTTCATTTTTTGGTATCGTAATGGCCCTGGGGGGCTCAAAGGCCCTTTCCGTATCTTTCACGTCCGTCTTTAGATGGAATTTTTTAAAAAGTTCAAAGGTAAGAGGAATGTCAAACCGGAGGAGGTTTTGAAGAAGACCCTGCCTGTCGTGTGAAGACAGGATGCCGTAATGGTCGAGAAGGTGGTCCTGGCCGTACTGCCTCAAAAGGTGGAGGATTTCCTGTTCTTTCATCTCAGCTGATCTCGCAGTCCAAAAAGGTTCCTATTTTTTATAATGAAAGTATTTGCGCATAGTCAATGTATTTTTGGCGCCCTCAGAGCTGTATATTACTTTATCCATAACAGAATCTATGATAAAAAGGCCCATCCCGCGCTCCGGGATTGTGACAGGGTTCCCGGCATCGAAATTCAAGCGGGGCAGGCCCTGCGGGAGCATCTTCTCTCCCCAGTCGCTTATCTCAAAGGTTATGCCGTCCTTTGAATAGATTATGTTGATCTCAACGGTATGACCTGCCTCGGAGCCGTAGGCGTGCTTGATGGCATTGTTGACCGCTTCCACGACGCACAGCTCGAGGTAATAGGCGTCTGCCTCGGTCAGTGACAGGTAGCTGCATATCCCGCGCACTGCAACGCCTGCAAGGGAAACGTTATCGAGGTTGCTGTCAATGAGAAAGGTTATCTCTTTCTGCGGCATTGATTCGGGCATAACTATTTTTGGGGCTCACGTCGCCCCCTCCACAAGCAAAGCTCGTGGAGCCTCCTCCTCTCGCCCGAGAACGGGCTATAGATTATTATAGGGCCTGGATCGCTTCCTGCTCGGAGGAAAAGATCTGAAACACCTTGTTCATCCTGGTCAGGCGGAAAAGGCCCATCACGGTCTCCTGTAAACCGGAAATGACAAGGTCACCGTTGCCTCCTAAAGCCTTGAGGCTCGAAACGATCGCGCCGAGGCCGCTGCTATCGATGAAATCTACATTTGCTAGGTTGAGGATTATCTTTGTATTTCCCTCGTTGATCCAGTCCACCATTTTACCCTTGAATTCTGTAGCGACGGACGCATCGATCCTTTTCTCTGCGGGCTTGACGATCAGCACGTCCCCTGCCTTAATGCTCTCTATCTGCATACCTATCCTCCTGGTATATGGTTGCGCCTCCGTATTCGATGGCGATAAGCGTTATATCGTCCTGGAACTCTGTTCCTTTGCCGAAATCGTTGACAGAACGGAGAATATCGTCAAGCAGCGCTTCTGTGCCAGCCTTGCACGATCCGTTAAGGATCTCATGGAGGCGGTCCTCGCCGAAATACTCACCTTCGTTATTTCTGTACTCAACGATACCGTCGGTGTAAAGAACGATCTTATCCCCTTTTTGCAGGATAACACGCTCTTCCTCGAAGGGAACCATATCCCCCATTCCTATGATAGTGCCGCCCTTATCGAGGGCTGTAATGGAACCGTCTGAACGTATGATTACCGGGGCAGGGTGGGCAGCATTGCTGTATATGAGATCCCCTGTGCCCGTGTCTATGATGAGGTAGACGATGGTAAAATATTTATCAAACCTCTCTATGGGATATTCGCGGTCGAGGGTCTCGAGAACTTCCCTGGGAGATATTATCTCATAGCCGGGTGACCCGGCCACCTTCCTCTTTGTGACATTTCCGCTGTCGGGGTTAAGCGTCTGCGAGACGGAAACGGTTATGAGTGCCGAGGGCACTCCATGGCCGCTCACGTCTATCATATAGAGGCCGACATGAGATTCGTCGAGGCGGAACACGTTGAAGATGTCGCCGCCGATCATGTATGACGGCATGAACCTCCACGCGATGGCGAGGTTCTTCACGTCCGGCATCTTTCTGGGAAAAAGGCTCTGCTGGATGCCTGCCGCCGCCTTCAGGTCATCGTCGAGGCGTTTTTGCTTATCGGTAAGGTCAATGTTCGTCCTTATCAGCTCCTTTGTAAGCCTCCGTATCTTGAGCTGGTTTAAGACGCGGGCCAGAACCTCCCCCTTGTCGAAGGGTTTTGTGATATAGTCCGACCCGCCTATTTCGAGGCCCCTGATCTTATCGGCCGCATCTGATTTTGCCGATAGAAAGATGACGGGCACATCGGCGATCGCGTCCATGTTCTTCAATCTTTTACAGACCTCGAAGCCACTGATGCCGGGCATTACGATATCAAGAAGCACCAGGTCAGGGCTCAGGGCAATGACATCGTTGAGGGCCTTTACGCCGTCGGCAGCCTCGGCAACCTCATATCCGGCTGTTTTCAGCATGCGCCGCAACAGTATCCGGATGTCCTCGCTGTCGTCAACGATGAGTATCTTTTCATTCATGGCTGTTGTTAATAAATATTATAAATTTATTTTCAAATAATACAGTATTTTTTATGCTTATATGGCATTTTCAGGTACAACAATGTATCATATGGACAAGGGTTTTCTACGGTGGCAAAAACAATAGAGCGGAGAAGCGAAAAGAGGTTTGACGTTGGCTCCATAAACCTCCCCTTCCTCGGCACAAAGGAGGAGGACCATTCGTGCTTTCAATATGTTGTCATTGATATGAGCCGGGGAGGCATCAAGTTTGTCGTGCCCAACTGGGTTGTCAACAGGACAAAGATAAACAAGGATGATGTAATCAATTTTCACCTCCCTTTACACATAAAGGATAATCTTTATAATCAAAGCGTTATTCTGTGGACAAGGTGGGACGAGGCATTTCAGGGAGAGGTCTGCGGCGCACAATTAAGCAGCGTTGAGAGGCCGCTGTATCCGGCCTTCATCTCCATTGAGTCTTCGTGGACCTCAATCAGCTTTGACTATCTTGATAAAGACGGCAATCTCCTGTGCAATGTCATTAAAGACGCCGCTTTCTTAAAAAAGGGGGTGGACATCTACCTGGAGCACCTGATCACCTTTTTCTCTAGGACCTCAGGGTATCCCGAGGAGGAATACCCGCAGCTCAGAGAATCCCTGCTTGTTGACATCCACGACAGGGTCAAGGCGCATTGTGCTCAGCTGGAGGACCTTTACGAAAAGGTAAGGAGCAAGACCATACTGCAGTCTGAGGTTGCGAGGCATATCGACCTGGAGGAGCTGAGGTCGATTGTCGAGTCCGAGATCTATATCGAGATATTCAGGATCGCCTTCTCGAACGAGAGCGTCATGTCCTATCTCAATGCGATAAAGAACCTCGAGAAAAGGCTTTATTCAAACTACAATACTGTTGTGCTGCTGTATATACATTCCCTATAACAGCGGCTTATAGTTCATGAAAACCCGTTCAACGTTCTATGTTCAACGTTAAAAAAGGACAGAATCAGATTACCGCAATGTTCCCTCTCCCCTTTGCGGGAGAGGGTCAGGGTGAGGGGGCAAATAGGAAAGCGCCACACTGTTTACTACGTTGGGTTTTTGCTATCAGCCATGAGCTGCTTATTCGTACACTATATTGATGTTGCTTAGATATTCCGACAGGGCGGCGATCTGCCTGTTGATCTCCCCGGTCTCCATCACTTTCGCCGCCTCTTCGATCCTTTTCCCGATCTCTGTTATTTTGTCGAACCCGTAGCCCCCGCCGCTGCCCTTCATGCTGTGGCCGAGCACCCTGATCGTCTCAAAATCATTTTTTCTTAGGGCTGCTTCGATCGATGCGATATCCCTGCGCCTGTTCTCAATGTAGCCGGGGATGAGATCTTCCAGGTCTTTATCGATTGTGATGATTAAGCTGGTGTCATCCATGATGCATCACTCCTTATTTTTGCCATCCTCTTTATGGAAAGAAGTCTTTTTCCCAAATGCCGTTATCGCATTCAGGAGATCGTTCTTTTTGAACGGTTTTGTAAGATGCCCGTTGCAGCCCGCATCATAGCCCTTCCTTATCTCCTCCGGGAGGGCATAGGCGGTGAGCGCAAGAACAGGGGTGGGCTCGCGTTCATTCGATCTCTCCCAATCCCGTATCTGTTTCGTCGCAGTATGGCCGTCCATGACGGGCATCTGGATATCCATAAGGATAAGATCGTAAGTGGAGGCTTTGTATCTCTCGACCGCGGCTAACCCGTTGTCGGCCGTATCGATCACATAAGGCATCTTTTTCAGGAATGATCGGACGAGCAGCCGGTTATCCTCGGAATCGTCGACCAGGAGTATGCGAAGGGGCCTCGACATTTCGCCTTCAGACATTGTGGCAACGCCGGCAGGTTCCTTTTCCTGCTTTTCTTTCTGAAGCTGGAAGTCCGCGGTAAAATAGAAGGTGCTCCCGACTCCCTCAAGGCTCGTGACCCATATTTTGCCGCCCATGAGTTCGACGAGGCGTTTTGATATGGTCAAGCCGAGCCCGGTCCCGCCGTACTTCCTTGTCGTTGATGAATCGGCCTGCATGAACTTTTCGAATATTCTGCCAACTTTATCTTCAGGTATGCCGATGCCTGTGTCACGAATCGAGAACAGGAGGGTTGTTCGATCGGAGGCCTCTTTGCTTACCTCAACGGCCACCTCGCCGCTGTCGGTGAATTTGATTGCATTCCCGAGGAGGTTAAGGATCACCTGCCTGAGCCTGCCCGGGTCCCCGACAAGATGGACCGGCACGTCGGAAAGAACATTACATGCGAGTGCGATCCCTTTTTCCCGCGCGCGTATGGCCACGATGTCGCACGACCTGTCCAATAGCTCCTGCAGATTGAACTCCGTTGATTCAAGCTCAAGATAGCCCGCCTCAATCTTCGAGATGTCGAGGATGTCGTTGATTATGTTAAGAAGATTCTCTCCTGCATGCATAAGGGTTTCGACATACCTTTTTTGTTCATCATTGAGAGGCGTTTCCATCATTAGTTCGCTCATGCCTATGATTGCGTTCATAGGAGTTCGTATCTCATGGCTCATGCCCGCCAGGAAGTCGCTCTTGGCCTGATTTGCGCTTTCGGCTGCCTCTTTTGCCTTTTGCAGCTCCTGTTCAAATAGCTTGATGGCGGTAATATCTTCCTGGATGCCGACGAAGTGGGTTATCGCGTCTTTCGTATCTTTCAGAGGTGAGATGGATGCAGAAGCCCAGTAAAATTCGCCATTTTTCTTCTTGTTATGGAAGATTCCCTGCCATTCCTCACCGGATTGTATGGTGTCCCACAATTCTTTGTATGTCTCAGACAGTGTCTCCCCTGATTTGAGGATGCTCGGCGTACCGCCTAAGACCTCTGACTTTTCATAGCCTGTTACCTGAACAAATTTGGGATTAACATATTCGATATTGCCATGAGTATCTGTAATGATGACCACTGCTGAGCTGTGTTCTACTGCATTGTATAATTTCTGAAGTTCTTCAAGGGTCTTCTTCAAGGACGTTTCCCGGTCGCGCAGTCTTTTCAGCATCTCGTTGAACGAAAAGGCAAGTGCGCCTATCTCGCCTCCTGTTGCAACTCTCACTGATTCAAGTTGCCTTTCGCCCCTTCCTATGGTTTCCGCCTGGGATGCAAGATCGGAAAGAGGAGACAGGTTCCTCCTCATAACAATGAGTATGATCAGTATGGACAGGAAGATGCCAAGCGCCGTGTAGCCTACCATGTACCATCGCGCCTTTATGATGGGCGCATAGGCCTCCCTGACAGGGTAGCTTGCCGCCAGGATCCAGTCGGTATTCTGAAACCGCTTAAACGTTCCGATAACATGGAGGCCGATTGATGTGACCGTCTCCCCGCTTCCCTCGAACCATTCGTTTATCGACTTGTCGAAGAGCCGGTTCGCGCCGGGAGGAACGTCGCTCCTGAGGATTCTCTCCTTATCGGGGTGGACGATCATAGTGCGATCAGCATTATACAGGTACATGTAGCCGGTTTTGCCTACCCTGATATTTGCGATATTTCCCAGGGTCGTGTCCTTGGTGAGGGAGACGGCGCCGCCGAGCATAGCGACGAACTCCTGCTTCTTGTTAAATACAGGGGCTGTAAATACCACAATGGGATCGTAAGGTGGCTTTACGGAATGGAACGGCTTCGATATATAGGGCGCTTTTGTCCTGGCCGTGTATTGGAAGTATTCCCTGTGGGAGAAATCCTTTCCGTAGCGTTCCGGGGAGTAGGGAACCTCGCCGATGACCCTGCCGGTTGTGGAATAGAGCAGTATGCCGTCGTCGAAGAATGTTTTCATGAAGAACCTTGTTTGAACGATCCTCTCGAGATGTTTCTGCATGGCGAAATAATCATTCAGGTCATTGACCGGGATGAGCTTCGATACACTGATGAGGATCTTGTGCGCCTCGCGCACCTGCGTATCGATATCCCTTACCGTATTGGAGACAAACTCGTATTGCTGTTCGGCTATGGCCTTCTTGAAATGTTCCTCGAAGGTGCTTTCGAACATGACGGCCCCGGCCGCAAAGATAAAGAGGAATAGGACGGAAACAACTGTTGCCATTTTTGTCTTTAGGCTGAGCCCCCGTATCTTCATTGATTATTCCTTTTGAACCGTCCTATCCATTCTTGTGATCGTGAAGGGCCTGGCTGTATGGACAGCGTGTAGCTTCTGTCGCCACCCGTATTGATGCGCCAGTCAAGCTCCTTGTTCGACTGGAACCAGACGATTCCCTCTATCCCCAATCTCCCTGCCGTATTGACCGCTTCCTTTATCCATTCCGCCTTGTTGCCGCCATGTGCCGTCGTAGCGGTCTCGAATACAATGATCGGTTTTGACGGAGCGAGAGAGCGCAGCTCCCCGGATGGAGGGCCGAAGATCTCTTCAAAGGTCCTCCACCGGCTGTCCCAGCCGTGCTTCTCTTTTGTCTGCGTTGTGCCCCAGTTGTATCCGTCCACACCAAGGACGTCGACGTACCTGTCGCCCGGATAGTATTGTGATAAAGTGTTCCAGGAGGCGGAAGGGTCGTATGAGGTATTGGGGACGGACTCGGCGTTGGGGCAGAATACCCACAGCACATTACCGGCGCCGGTCTTTCTGAAGCGGTCAACAATATACCGGAACATCTTTTTGTATAGGGAGGGACTTTTCGGCCCGTATTCGTTTTCCCCGGTACCCCAGTGGTATCTTTTGATGTTCATCTCGTGTGCGAACCGTATCATGACGGGCTTCCCCCACCTCGCAGCGCCTTCTGCAAATCGCCTGATGTATCGGTCATATTCGCCTTTCAGCAAGCGCTCGTAGGAGATCATGACCTCTTTTCCATCTTCATAATACATGGGCTCCCAGGTGATGCAGGGGATTACCCCTCTTTTCCATATAGCCTCGAGGCTCTCTCGGGGAAAGCCCGCTGCATCGTAACCCCCGTGCTCCGGCCATTGAAGGAAGAAGACAACAATGTCAGGCCTTATTCCCGTCTCCCCCTCCACCGCGTGCAGTTTGTCGTCCGTTATGGGGTATCCGTCGAGCGCAAAGCCCCACATCAACGATCTATCTGCGTATACGTTGCTCGAGAGAATGAGACAACAGAACAATATAGCTGCCAATGACCTGTATGGATTAAACGGTCCGTTCATTCTTCCACCGGCGTGTTGAAATAGAATATGGACGAGAGTATACCTGCGTGGTACAGGCCACCAAAGGTGTTCACCAGCAGGCCGCCCAGAGGCTGCTGCTCGTATATGATCCTGTTTATTCCCCATACTGCCGCCGCGAAGCAAACGACGAGCATCGTGAGCTGCGCCCACATTGCGCGCAACGGAAGCGCCCGGCTCGTTCCCTTGGGCGTGATGCCGAATGTTCCTTTAAACCCCAGAAGCGCAAGAACCGCGGATTTCATGAACACGGGGAAGGTGACGAAAGTGAGGAGCTGGCCTGTAACGAGGTCCTTAACGGCATAATTCCGCTGCTTCAGCGTCCAGTAGAACGTCGTGAAGGTAACGATGACATAGGGAAAGAAGACGAGGAAATAGAACTCTGGCAAGGCGAAATAGACGGGCACATTAAAGAAGAGAAAGATTGCGGGGCAGATGAGCATGATGAAGAAGACAAACCCGATGAAATACCACGTCGTGGACAGAAAGTACTCCCACCACTGCAAGAGGGTCAGGGCATAGGGCCTGATGAGAAAACGGCCTATCACCCTCGGGAGCAGGCCGATGGTGCCCAGCGACCACCGGAACTGCTGCTTGAAGTATCCTCCCAGGTCCTCGGGGCCCATCTGGAACGTGCGCACCCTGTTCAGGTAGGTGGTCTTCCATTTTTTTAGGTGGAACTGGAGAGATGTCGCAAAATCCTCGGTGACAGAGGATTCATCAAATCCCCCGACGTCGGAAAGGGCCTCTCTCCTGAAGAGAACGTTGGTGCCGCAGCAGAAGGTGGCATCTTTCGACGCCTTGCCCTCGCATATGTATTCATAGAAGACCGTCTGCTGGAGACCGGCTGCGCGGGCAATGCGGTTCGACTCGAAATTGATGTAATACTGCGGGGTCTGGATAAAGGCGAGGCGCGGGTTCTTTTCCATGTACGCGACCAGCGGCTCCAGGAAATCCGGGAAGGGGTTGGAGTCGGCGTCAAAGACAACGAGGTATTTTTCGACCTCCGGCTTTGCCCTGCCGGAATAATTATAGAACTTGAAGTCATCATTCCTGTCGCCGCTGAGATATTGCAGGAAATCGTTGATGATGCCGGCCTTTGCGCCGTGCCACTTCCTTCTGAAAAGGTCCACGCCGATGTGTCGGCACAGCTCTTCAATCGATCTTTTGTATGCCTCCATGTTCTCAGGCGTGTCCCAGTTGGTGTCGTATCGCGTGTCGTCGAGAAAATAGATGTATTTGTTCGGGTAGGAGAGGTTGTAAAAGGTGATGAGCGAATTCTTCACCACCTCGAAGGGCTCTTTGTACGATGGCATGACAACGGCGACGGGCGGATAGTGGTCAAGGGATACGAGGGGGTCGAAGCGCCTGGCAAGGGTCCTTTTGGACCATGCAACGGAAAAGATCTCGAGAAAGTACCCAATGCCGTGGGTGAGGATAAAAATCTCGGCAAGGAGGAGGAAGAAGGCGAGAAGCTTCTCGTACCAGGCGTAGTCGGTGATAAAGAAAAGGACGACCCTCGTTATCAGATAGGTGGCGGCAAAGACCATGGCGGCGATCGGCAGCGCCATGATCAACACTATTTTCAGAGGAGAGAGGCGTGACGGTTTATCTTCCATATCAGAATCGATACCTCAAAAAGGCCCACAGCCCGTTGGCATCCCACTCCGGCGAGCTGTGCCACATTGCCTTAAGGCCGAGGGTCCACCGCTTTCCGAACTCATGGTGCAGCTCCCCCTCGATCTTTGCGTAAGGGCTGTTCTCCGAATCGGTCCCGAAGGAGGTCCGGAGGTCGTAGAACCGAAGCTCGTTGCCGCAAAAGAACAGCTTCGAGTAATCCTGGCGCCATTGAAAGGTGATCGCCGTGCTTGTGTAATTCCTCGGTGTCCAGTAAGGGTGGGTGATGTCCTTAAGGTCGCTTCCGCTGTAAATGAAAACGTTCTCGTGCTGCGTGTTGCGGTATTCACCGGAGAAAGCGACCTTGAAGACCTTCGGATGATCGGTGAAGGCGTATCCGAGGGCAAGGAAATAGTGCGTGCCCTCGTTATCGTCATTGTAGGAGATGAACCTTGCCTTCCCGTCGAGGTCGAGGCGTCGCGTGATGTTCGCGCGGGCGCCGAGCCACCAGTTGTCTGCCTGGGTACCCTGTTTTAAACCAAAATAATTATACAATTCATCTGTCCTTTCATAGCCGGCGCCGATGTGCACGTATTCCTTCAGATTGAGCCAGACGCCCGCCTTGCCGGTGTTCCTGTCGCTCAGATCGTTATTGGCGTAGTCCTTGTAGGTCCAGCTTGCCTCGCCCCTCACATATTCGCTGAACACGCCGTTGAAGCCGAAGGTGAACCCCGTTGCCCCGTATGTCCTGTGGTTGAAGACCGGTCTTTCGAACCACTGGTGGAGGACAACATTGAAATGGTATCTGCAGAGGAGAGGCAGGTCGAGGGTAAGGTCGAACCGGTTCCTCCTTATCTGTGCGAGGTCGCCCCTGCCATCCTCCATCCAGTAAGAGTAGTCAAGCCTTAATGAAGGATCATTCCTTATCTGTTGCCTTTCCAGGGCGATCCCTGCGAGGTTGTGGAGGGGGTCGATATTGAGAAGGCGGCCATAGGTGACCTTCTCTCTGTCGCAGAGGCCGAGGGCGCATTCGACCTGGGCATAGTCGAAATAGGCCTCCTCGTTCACGGGATCAAAACCCATAAGCTCTTCATAATACGGCATGGAACGGGCGAAGCGGTTATCGAAAGAGAGCCTTTTTGCCTCGCTTTCGAGGGCCACGGTCTTTTGCGTCCTGTATGCCGGAAGCAGATCTATCATGACGGACCTCAGCCGATCGTTGTTCTCAAAAGACTCCCTGACCGCCTCATATCCCTGGTAGATCGAGCCATGACCGCTCAATTCCGTAAGCCGGCCGTAAGCCTCCCGGAGCTGTCTGTCATCGGACCTCTCAATGACAGACCCCGATTCCTCACGCAGGCGCTTGTCCACGGAAGGATCGAACAGAGAGGCATATATCTCCATTGCCTTATCAGGCATCTTGCCCCACATGGCGACGCGCGCCATCTCTTTTAACGGAAGGGTGTCGCCGGGATTGAGCGTATGGACATGTTCGTATAAGCTTATCGAAGCACCGTATTGCCCGGACCACCCGAGGACCCTCGCGTGCTCTATGAGTATCTTCGAGCTGCCGGGAAGATCCTTCTCAAGTTCTTCGTAGGCCGCTATCGACTGCGCATACCTGAGGCTGATGCCGAAGGTCTGGGCAAGGGCGATCTTTGCGGGAAAATGATCGGGATCATAGTTCAGCGCATCCTGAAGCAAACTGATGGCTGTGTCGAAATATCCATGTTGCATATAGAGGTTTGCCCAGGCAGTGAGCTTTGACGGGCTGCGTCTGTTGCCTTCCCGTAAATCTTCAATATAATGCCTTTTCTGAACGGCACGAAACCCAGCTGCATAGAATCGGGCCTCAACATCATCGGGTGCAGCCTCGAGCGCCTTGTTGAAAAGGTCCCCTGCATTTTCAATTTTGTTTCTCTTGAGGCAGGCCTTTCCGGCGCCGAGATAACCCCGCGCCTCGTCGCCCTTCGATCCCGCCAGCAGCATATATATCTCCTGCGCCTCTTTGTACTTCTGCAGGAAAATGAGCGCCTCTCCTTTTACCGCAAGCGCGGCAGGGTTCTTTGGTTCTATGGAAAGGGCCCGGTCGGCATACATGACCGATGGCTCGAAATCCTTTTCCCAGAGCTTGAGCGTTGCAAGCCCGAGGAGGGCGCCGGTGTCCCTCGGATCTTTCAGGAGCAGCTTCCTGTAGGTGCCCTCGGCCTTCTCATACTGCTGTGCGCTCCCATAGACCTTTGCAAGCTTCAGCATCACAGCGGCGTCCCACGGGTTCTTTTTCAACCAATTTGTATAGATCCGTTCCGCCCTGTAAAAGTCGCCCCACAGCTTCATTCGTTCGGCATATTGCAACAGGAGTCTGTCGTCGCCGGTCCTTTTCCCAAGCGCCCTTTCGTAGAGCTCCCTGCATCGTTTTGCATGGCCGAGGCCCGCCTCGATATCTGCGAGCTCAACGAGCAGCTCCGGATCGTCAGGATGCCGGGAAAGGAGACACCCGAGGATCAACAGGGATCTCGCATGCTCACCGCGCCGTGCATAAAGCCGGGCGGCCTCCATGGCGGTCTCTTTATCGTCAGGATGTTTTTTGTAGAGATCAAGGAATAGAGGGAAGGCCTCGTCATCCTTTCTTTGCCAGCTCAAGACAAAGGCCAGCTTCTTTTTTGCCTCCTCTGATCCCGGATCGATGCTGTACGCCTTCTTATAATAGGCCTCTGCTTCGGCGTGATCGCCGCTGTAGAGGTACACATCCCCGGCAGAACGAAGGATGTCTTTATCGTCAGGCTTTAACGCAATGGCTACTTTCAGCCTTTCAAGCGCCTCCGGGTACTGCTTCAGCCGTGCATACACGCCGGCCAGCTCGGTAAGGACAACGGCATTGCGCGGCTGTTCCCTGCTGAGGATCTCATACTCGCGGACAGAATCATTGAGCGTTGCCTCATCATACGAGAGCGCCTGCGCGAGCGCCAGCCTAGCATCGAAGTCCGATACTGCCTCTCCGGGGGGTACGATGGTCTTCTCGCCTGCGGGCGCAGGAAGGGCAGGGAGAAAGCACAGGAATAGAACGAACCCCCATACGATATACGGTATACGATATACGGTCATTATATTCATTTTACGGCAACGTCTTCCTCAATTGTACAGCCGCGTCGCTGTGCCTGCCGGACCACATGAGGACAAGACCGTATTTACGGCGCACCTGCTTATCATCCGGCAGGTCGTTCAAAATAGCCTCGTACTCATCGATGGATTCCTTGTATCTTTTATTCCAGCTCAGAAGCTCTGCGAGCTTTAGCCGCGCCCTGTGGTCTTTCGGTTCCTTTACAACGAGATCCCGCAGCAACGGTTCCGCCCTGTCATATCTTTTCTGAGAGATATAGATATCCGCAAGGGCGGATCTCGCCTGGCCGTCGAGCTTTGCGACGGGAACCTCCTCGAGCGCCTGAAGCGCTTCATCTTTCTTCCCCATCCAGAAAAGGGTCTTTGCCATCTCTATCTTTGCCTCATGAAGATCGGGCTTCTCCTTGAGGACCTTTTGATATTCGGCAACGGATTCGCCGTATCTTTTCGCATAGCTCAATACCCGTGCGAGCTCCCAGCGCGCCTTCCACTCGGGGACCTCGTCGCCTTTCGGGACGATCGATCCTTCAGGAGCCTTCTGCTGGCCGCAGGCCGTATCGATGATCCACCCGTTCAGGCAGATACAACCTATGGCGATAACGATCGCTAATATCTTTCCGCTTGGCTTCATTTTTCTTCCCCCAGGGCTATCTTATAATGGCTGATGGCGCCGTCGAAATCCCCTTTAGCGGTCAGCGCCCGCGCCAGAAGGATATGGAGATGCTTGTCTTCAGGCCGGGAGCGAAGGAGCATTGTGTATATGCCGACCGTTCTTTCGTATTTTCCGAGCCTCATGTAGATATCCGCAATGGTGACCCTTGCCCACATGTTGAGCGGGTCATTCCTCAGCATCGCCTCATAAACAGACCGGGCCTTATCGAGATCCGATGTCGCCAGGTACATCTCCCCGAGCCTCGACAACGCAACGGGGTCCTTGAAGCCCTTCTCCAGCAGCGACGAATAATAGGGTATTGCTTTTACGTACTCTTTTTTCTTGTACAGCATTTCGGCATGCCTGTATATAACCCAATCGCGATTGATCGTACGGTAGGCAAGGGTGGTCGCCGCCGCAATGCACAATAACGCTATGATCGCTGTCCGCGCTTTCATCTTATCAGCTCTCAGCTCTCAGCTCTCAGCTATCAGCCGGTTATAGTACTTACCGGCATCGAGCATCAAGCATCCAGAAGCTAAGATTTATATTGAGATTATAGCAATCCGCAATAGCCTGTCAAACTGAATTCACATTTATGTGTTCAAGGGCGGCTTGTAGCTCATGGCTCATGACAAAAACCCTTAAGTCGTAAGGCGTTAGGCGTTAGGCGAAAAAGTCCATAAGACAACGCGGGGAGCGAATGGTTTTCTTTGCCTTCCGATATACGACATTTGCTCTTGTATGGAGAGTGGATTTGTCATAACATTAAAGGGTATTTCATTACAGGAAAAAGGGGGTCTTTATGCCGGAAGTGCGATTGAACATCGTAACAGGCGACTGGGTGATCATTGCCACCGAGCGGGCAAAAAGGCCCGAGGATTTTACCCGCAAGAGGGAAGCCAAAGAGGTTCCCGCCTTTGTTCCCACCTGCCCCTTTTGCCCGGGAAACGAAGATCAGACGCCTGACGAGACCTTCAGGATCAATGACGGGAATGGAAACTGGATGGTCCGCTCTGTGCCGAACAAGTTCTCTGCCCTGTCGCCGGTCGGTGAGATTGTGAAGAATAAGACCGACTTCAAGCAGTGCATATCCGGCGTCGGCCTGCACGAGGTCATCATAGAGGCGCCGGAACACAACATGACCACAGCGCTCCTTCCGCCGTCCCACATAGAGAAAATACTCTTCGCTTACAAGGACCGCCAGCTTGCCTTCTACAGCGACAAGAGGGTGGAGCACGTGATCATCTTCAAGAACCACGGCGCGGGCGCCGGAACGTCCCTCGAGCACCCCCATTCGCAGATCGTCGGGACGCCGGTCTTCCCGGGACAGGTCATGATGCGGCTCGGAGAGGCGATCAGGAACTATTACTACGTCAACTTCGGCGAATGTCTCTACTGTTCCTATCTTCAGGGAGAGATAGAGGACGGACAGAGGATCGTCTGTCAGAACGATTCCTTTGTCGCCTTTGTGCCTTATGCGGCCCTGTCCCCGTTCCACCTCTGGATATTCCCGAGAAGGCACGAGGCGTGCTACGGCCTTATATCGGACAAGGAGATGTCTGACCTCGCATATATACTTAAGGATGTCCTCCTCAGGCTGTACACGGGCCTTGAGAACCCCGATTTCAATTACGCGATACGCTCCCTGTCGCCGAGAGGGGCCGACTCGAAGTTCTTCCACTGGTATATCGCCATCATCCCCCGCGTATCCCAGGCGGCAGGGTTCGAGCTCGGCACCGGCATGTTCATCAATACCGCCATGCCCGAAAAGAGCGCAGAGTTCCTGAGGAACGTAAAGATACCGTGATATGGGACGTTCTTAAGAAATTAAATAAGTGTCACGTTTCCGAGGAACAGAATTTTATGTCAGTTCTTTCTCGATAGCTTTTTTGATGAAAGGATTCAGTGATATCTCTTGCATGATCTTAACGGTTCCTTCCTGCTTCCCTGCAGAGAAGAACAGAGTCTTCCACAGCCTTCGTAAAGGCCCTTTTTCAATCATGGTTAAAGGCTGATTTGACAAAACAGCGGACTTCCTCCAAATCTGTGTAAAATCTTGACTTACGCTATCCAAAGCATATATAATAATTGACTTTTGAAAGGGGCAGACAGTGCGAGATAAATATTGTGGATTAGTTTCCAGGGATGATATCGGCAAGGTGATCGAACTCGCCGGATGGGTGTTCAGAAGAAGGGACCACGGAGGTCTCATATTTGCCGATCTCAGGGACATAACGGGCATCGTGCAGGTGGTGTTTTCGCCTGAGTTATCCCGCGAGGCGCATGAGCAGGCAGGGGAGATCAAGCAGGAATATGTCCTGAAGGTTACGGGCAGGGTGGAAAAGAGACCGCCTGAGACGGAGAACCCGAACATGCCTACAGGGGACGTGGAGGTGCTGGTCAGTTCATTCGAGGTGTTGAACGCCTCGAAGCCGCTGCCCTTCCAGCTCGACGAAGAAGAGCCCAACGAATCACTGCGTTTGAAGTACCGCTACCTTGACCTGAGGCGGCCGGAGATCCAGAAGATATTCATCGCGCGCCACAAGGCGTACAAGATCACCCGCGATTATCTTACAGAGAACGGCTTCTTTGAGTTCGAGACGCCCTTTCTCACGAAGAGCACGCCGGAAGGCGCACGGGATTTCATCGTGCCGAGCAGGCTGAATGCCGGCATGTTCTATGCCCTGCCGCAGTCGCCCCAGCTCTTCAAGCAGATCCTGATGATAGGAGGCTTCGACCGCTACTTTCAGATCGTACGGTGCTTCAGGGACGAGGACCTGCGAGCCGACAGGCAGCCGGAGTTCACACAGATCGACATCGAAATGAGCTTCGTCGGTGTAGAGGATGTGCTTGCGCTGGGCGAAGGTCTTGTCATAGCACTTTACAGAGAGCTGAAGGGGATGTCCGCAGGCTTTCCGATCCCGAGGATGACCTACGCGGACGCCATGGAGCGCTATGGAACAGACAAGCCGGACCTGCGCTTCGACCTGCCGCTTGCGGATATCACGAACATTTTTCAAGAGACAGGGTTCGGGGTCTTCAAAAAGACCATCGAAGGAGGCGGCATCATAAAAGGGCTTGTCCTGAAAGGCAAAACGCTTTCACGAAAGGACCTCGATACCGCCGTCGATGCGGCAAAGGATATGGGGGCAGGGGGCCTTATCTGGATCAGAAAGGAGAACGATGCGCTTCAGTCCCCGGTGGTGAAGTTCCTGAAAGACGAAGAGAAGGCTTCTTTGACCGGTGCCTTTGATCTTGCGAACGGAGATGTGGTCTTCATTGTTGCCGACAAAAGGAATAAGGCGAACGAGGTGATGGGGCGTTTCAGACAATATATCGGGGAAACGTTTGGTCTCATCGACAAGGGAACAGACAGGTTCCTATGGGTTACCGATTTCCCCCTCCTTGAGTACAGCGAGGTAGAGAAAAGATATATAGCAAGGCATCATCCTTTCACATCGCCGAAAGAGAGCATCAGGAATTTCAACGGCGACTATGAGTCGATCATTGCAAAGGCATACGACCTCGTTCTGAACGGTGTTGAGATCGGAGGAGGGAGCATCAGAAATTACAGGATGGATGAACAGCTTGAGATGTTCAGGTTACTGAATATCAAGGAAGAGGAAGCTGTCGAGAAGTTTGGCTTTCTCCTCGAGGCCCTGGAGATGGGCGCGCCTCCACACGGAGGCATCGCCTTCGGGTTCGACAGGATATTGATGATGTTCCTGGGGCTTGAGAGCATCAGGGATGTGATCCCCTTTCCGAAGACCCAGAAGGGGGCATGCCTTATGACGGGCGCGCCTTCGAAGATCGGACAGAAACAGTTGAACGAGCTGAAGATCAATACCATCGTGAGGTGATAAATGCCGACGGGAGGCAATGTGAAAAAGAAGAAAAAGGGTTTCATATTTAAGAATATTGCAAAGAGCGCAAAGTACCCGCTGATCGATATGGAGACGCCTGAGTTATTCAGGGATGTGTTTCCTTTCACTGAGGTCTGCAGGGTAAAGTTTGATCACAAGATAGAACTTATCGACCCCCCCGAAGACATTTACATAACGGATACGACCTTTCGCGACGGCCAGCAGTCAAGGCCGCCCTTCACAACGAAGCAGATAGAAGACCTCTACGAGATGATGCACAGGCTCGGAGGGCCGAACGGCATCATCAGGCAAAGCGAGTTTTTCCTTTATACAGATAAAGACAGGGAAGCAGTGAGGAAATGCCTCGAGAAAGGGTACAGGTATCCCGAAATAACCGGCTGGATCAGGGCGAACAAGGGCGACCTCCAGCTCGTTAAGGACCTGGGCCTGCGGGAAACGGGCATTCTTACAAGTGCTTCAGACTATCATATCTTTTTAAAGTTGAAAAAGACGAGATCCCAGGTTTTTAAGGAATACATCAAGATCGTTGAAAATGCCCTCTCACACGGCGTTGCACCGCGATGTCACTTTGAGGACATAACAAGGGCAGACATATACGGATTCTGTGTGCCTTTTGCCCAGGCCCTCATGAGCATGTCCGAAGACGCCAAGATACCCATAAAGATAAGGCTCTGCGACACCCTCGGAGTAGGCATAACCTATCCCGGAGCGGCGCTGCCGCGGTCCATCGGAAAGATCATCAGGGCTATGATCGATGATGCAGGAGTCCCTTCTGAGTACCTTGAATGGCACGGCCACAACGATTTCTACAAAGTGATCGTGAACAGCATAAGCGCCTGGCTGTATGGCTGCACCTATGTCAACGGCACGCTTCTCGGTATAGGAGAAAGGACCGGAAATGCGCCCATTGAAGCGCTTATTATGGAGCACATAGCATTCACAGGGGCAGATAACGGCACAGACCCTACGGTGATCACGGAGATTCGGAACTATTTCGAAAAGGTGATCGGGCACCATATCCCTAAGGGCCAGCCATTTATAGGGCTAGATTTTAACGCCACATCTGCCGGAGTCCACATCGACGGGCTGACAAAGAACGAGGAGATCTACCTGCCTTTTGATACGAACAGGGTACTGAACCGGCCCCTTGCGATCAATATTACCGACAAATCCGGACTAGCGGGTATCGCCCATTGGGTCAACTCCCATTTTGCCCTGGTTGGACAGGACAGGATCGAGAAGACCCATCCCGGGGTGGCGAAGATAAACAAATGGATCATCAAGCAGTATGATGAGGGCCGGTGCACATCCATATCCGAACAGGAGATAGAGCATCTTGTTAGACTCTACATACCGGAGATCTTTGTATCGGAATTCGAGCTCCTGAAGAAGAGGGCCTACGATATGGCGGCCGATCTCATAGAAAGATACATCGAGGATAAGCAGGTTAAGACGATGGTCCCCGAAAAGCAGGAAGAGGTACTGAAAAAGATAGTGGGAGATTATCCTTTTATTCAGTTTGCCTATATTGTCAACAGCGAAGGTATAAAGATCACGAAGAATATAACCCAGGCAGCCGACAGGGCCAAATATTACAAGATAGGGCTCAACGAGGACTTTTCCGACAGGGAGTGGTTCATTAACCCCATGAGAACAGGAAAAGTAGGTGTGACCAACATCTATTCATCGAGGATAACGGATGCGCTGTGCGTCACCGTGTCAGGCCCTATCAGGGATCGGTTTGGTGACATAAAAGGCGTGCTTGGGCTTGATATACGGTTTGAAGATCTAACAAAGGTTGAAGGATAGACGATGGGCAAGACGATAGCGGAAAAGATCTTTGGCATTAATACAGGAACTGACGTCAGGCAGGGTGACTATGCCGTCGTCAATGTGGACAGGGTCTTGCTGCAGGACGGGACCGCGCCTCTCGCGATCAGGCAATTCAGCGAAATGGGCTTTAAAAGGCTTTTTGATGGAGGCCGGGTGACCTTTTTTCTTGATCATGCTTCGCCGAGCCCCCGAATGGAGTTGTCCAACGATCACAAGGCGATACGGGAATTTGCGGAAAGGCACGGAGCAAACGTTTCCGACGTAGGAGAGGGCATCTGCCACCAGGTCATGGCAGAGAGGATTCTTGCCCCGTCAGAGGTCCTTGTGGGCGCTGATTCCCATACCTGTACAGGGGGGGCGCTGGGCGCCTTTTCCACGGGGATGGGCTCTACGGATATTGCCGTCGCCATGGGGCTTGGCACAACATGGATGAGAGTACCTGAGAGCTATAGATTTATTCTCAACGGCAGCCTTCCCCCCGGTGTTTTTACAAAAGATCTGATCCTGAAGATCATCGGAATGGTCGGCGCTGACGGCGCAACATATAAATCGATGGAGTTTACCGGAGAGATGGCAGAACGGCTTGACGTTGAAGAAAGGATGACTATAGCAAACATGGCAGTGGAAGCTGGTGCGAAATGCGGCCTTTTTCCTTCGGATATCATGACCTTCATGTATCTTAGGCGAATGCGGAGGGAGAAGGTGTACATCGAGATCGCGCCCGATAGTGACGCCGTCTACGAGAAGACGTACGAGATCGACGCCCACAAATTGAAACCGATGGTAAGCCTGCCCCACCAGGTCGACAATGCAAAAACCGTTGACGACAGGGAGGTGAAAAATATCCCTGTACAGCAGGTGTTCCTCGGTTCCTGTACGAACGGGAGGATTGACGACCTGAGGGTCGCATCGCTCATCATGAAAGGAAGAAAAAAGCACCCTGACGTCCGTCTTCTTGTCTGCCCCGCATCACGGGCGGTATACTACCAGGCATTGCATGAAGGGATCCTCGGGACGCTTTTCGACGCTGGTGCCGTTATATTGCCGCCGGGATGCGGACCATGCATCGGCCTTCATCAGGGAGTGCTCGGAGATAAAGAGACCTGTGTTTCCACATCGAACAGGAATTTTCTTGCGAGGATGGGCAATCCCGATTCGAAGATCATTCTTGGTTCGCCGGCGACAGCAGCGGCAACAGCATTGAAGGGAAAACTGACTGACCCCAGGGAGGTTTTGGATGATTTTGAAAGGAAAGGCGTGGAAGTTTGGAGATGATATCTCCACGGACCATATCATACCGGGGAGATTCTATCACCTGAGGTCCAACCTAGAGGAGCTAAAAAAACACGTCTTCGAGGATGTTGCGCCGGATTTTTACAAAAAGATCGGCAAGGGGGACATTATTGCCGGCGGCAGGAATTTCGGCCTCGGATCAAGCAGGGAGCATGCGCCCCTCATCATAAAGCTTGCCGGCATCGACGCGATCATCGCGAACTCATTCGCGAGAATATTTTACAGGAACGCCATCAATGTGGGCCTTGCAGCGATAATCTGCAACACCGATGATATCCAGGAAGGCAATGAGCTGGAGATCAGACTCGACGAGGGTATAGTTGACAACAGAACAAAGGGGATTAAAAATACCTTTTCACCGCTGCCCGCCATAATGAGGAAGATCCTCGACGAGAGCGGCCTTGACAGTTATATCAAAAAACACGGGAGCTTAAAGATTTGAAAGAGAAGATAACCATACCTTATATTTCAGGCGACGGTACAGGCAAAGACATCTGGAGCGCTTCTCACGAGATATTCGAAGAGGCGGTGCTGAAGGCCACAGACGGTCAAAAAAGCGTTCAGTGGGTGGAGCTGGTGGCAGGGCAGAAGGCGTTGGACAGAACAAAAAAGCTCCTCCCCGGGGAGACAATTGAAGCAATAGAGAACTACAGGATAGCCATAAAGGGGCCTCTTACAACGCCTGTTGGCGGGGGGTTCAGGAGCATCAACGTGTACCTGAGGCAGATCTTTGACCTTTACGTGTGCATGCGCCCTGTGAGGTATTTCAAAGGGCTCCCGAGCCCGATGAAGGCGCCGGAAAAGGTTGAATTTATCATTTTTCGCGAAAACACCGAAGACCTATACAGGGGCATCGAATGGAAAGAGGGGACGAAAGAGGCGCAAGACCTTATAGGATTCCTGAAAAATATTATGAAAGCAGAACTGCCTGACAGCACGGGGCTTGGTATAAAGCCGATCAGCAAGGCAGGCACGGTCAGGTTTACAAAGTGGGTTGTCGATTATGCTATAAGGAACAAAAGAAGGTCTATAACGGTTGTTCACAAGGGCAACATAATGAAATATACTGAAGGCGCCTTCAAGGAATGGGCATACGAGGTTGCGAAAGAATTCCCCAAGGAGATCAGCTTCGATGCAGAGAGGGGGAAGATAGCCTTCAATGACAGGATCGCCGACAACATGTTCATGCAGGTTATTCTGAGGCCGGATGAATATGACATTCTCCTGTGCCCGAACCTGAACGGCGATTATCTGTCCGATGCATGCGCAGCGCTTATAGGCGGCCTTGGTGTGGCGCCGGGCGCAAACATAGGCGACAGGGTTGCCATCTTTGAGCCTACCCACGGAAGCGCCCCTAAATACGCCGGCAAAGACGTCGTTAATCCCGCATCATTCATACTCTCCGGCGCGATGCTTTTCCAGCATATCGGGTACGACCGCGTATCAGCGCTTATAAAAAACGCCATCGAGAAGACGATAAGCGAGGGGATAGTTACCTACGATCTCGCAAGACAGCTCGACAATGTAACACCTGTAAAATGCTCGGAATTCGGACGCCAGGTTGTTAAGAGGCTATAAAACAGGGGCTAATCTTTACAGAAGGAAAAGGATATGTATGACGAAATAAGGATTAAAATCGACGAATTAATTGAAAGAATGAACTCCCTGAGAGGCTATCTTTGACCTCTCCGCCCTCCAGGTAAAACTTCAGGAATTCGATTCGGAAATATCAAAACCCACTTTTTGGGAAGATCAGGAAAAGGCGCAGAGCGTCCTAAAAAAAAGGTCTCTTATCCAGGAAGAGCTTGACAACTGGAAAAAAAAGGAAAAGGAACTGGAAGAGATACTGATCCTCTCGGAGATTGCAAAAGAGACGGAAGATCCCAGTGACATTGAAGAATTAAGCCAAAGGGTCGTTTCTCTCGACGCCCTTCTCGGAAAATACGAGATCGAGCGCATGCTGAGCGGAGAGAACGATAACGCCAATGCCATCATGTACATCAACTCCGGGGCAGGGGGGACAGAGGCCCAGGACTGGGTCGAGATGCTTCTCAGAATGTATCTCCGGTGGGCCGAGAGAAATGGTTTTGAAACAGAGATTGTAGACATGCTGGAGGGAGAAGAGGCGGGGATAAAAAATGCTACCTTTATGGTGAGAGGCCCGTACGTGTACGGATACCTGAAGTGCGAGGTCGGCATCCACCGGCTCGTCAGGGTATCTCCCTTTGACTCAAACAACAGGAGGCACACATCATTCGCGTCGGTGTATGCCTACCCGGAGATCTCCGAAGAGATACAGGTGGATATCAGGGATGAAGACCTGAGGATCGACACTTTCCGTTCCAGTGGTCCGGGCGGCCAGCACGTGAACCGGACAGATTCAGCGATAAGGATAACCCACATCCCAACCGGGATCGTTGTCCAATGTCAGAACGAGAGGTCACAGCATAAGAACAAGGGAACCGCAATGTCGATCCTGAAATCAAGGCTCTATGAACTTGAAAGGAAGAAGCAGGAGGAGAAGCTGAACGCACTGAACAAGGAGAAGAAAGATATCGCCTGGGGGAGCCAGATACGTTCATATATCCTTCACCCTTACAAGCTCATAAAAGACCACAGGACGAAGTATGAGGAGCATAACGCAGAAGCGGTTCTCGACGGAAATATCGATACTTTTATTAAATCTTACCTTTTATACTTGACTTTTGAACAAAAAAGGGAGGATAATTAAGAACATAGGGAGGAAGGTTGATACATTATGGAAGTTTTTAGCATAAAAAGAGATATTTTTAGCGAAAATAAGATTGAAGAACTAGAAGAAAAGATTGACAAACTCATAGAAAAATATAAAATTATTAAAGAAGAAAATGAAAAACTTAATGTTAAACTTAAATCATTAGAAGGTAACGATAAGAATATACAAGAGAAAATGGTTGAAATAAAGAAAGAAAGAGAGATTCTTATCGAAAAGGTTACGAAAATCCTGGAGAAAGTTGAAAAAGTAGAGGTATAAGGGTAAAATATGGAGAAAAAAGTTGAAGTAACCATTTTAAAACAACCTTTTACTTTCGTAGGAGAAGATGAGGACAGGATCAAGAGAGATGCGCGTTATGTAAATGAAAAAATAGAACATGCAGTCAACAGATATGGTATCATTAATACACTGAACGCTGTGATAATGGCTTTTATGGAAGTGGCTGATGAATATCTTGAGATGAAGAAGCAGGCGGAGCTTGTTGAGGGAAGGACTTTACGACTTATAAAAAAGTTTGAGGACATAGATGTTCCCTGCAGTGTACGTGATAAATGGTAGGCTTTGAGCCAACACCTCTATAAGGGGAGCTTTACCTTGTTGCTGTGTGCAAGCTCGTTCTTAACGAGAAGCCTGATGCAACAGAATGGCACCCACCTTAACAAGAGGTTCAAGACATACTGTTTACACGGCATCTGCGGGGTTAAAAATTCAGGGTCGGTAGTAGAGAAAACAGAGGGTTAATATAAATATTATGTGTTATTGCGGAGGTTTTAAAACTCCTTTCATATAGAACAGATTGCCCTCTCTTTATTCTTTATCTCCCCAACCCCTGTAAAAGTAATATTTGCTTAGGGGGAAAGTTGAATACAATAATAATTTCAACGATCAGCTTCATAGTAGCTGTATTTATAGGCTTCCTGCTTGCCCGCCTCGTCCAGAAGAAAAAGATCGGCGAGTATGAGAAGATCGGCAAGAAGATACTCGAGGATGCCAAAAAAGAGGCCGATGTCATGTTGCGGGAGGCCTCCATTCAGGCCAAGGATATCGTCCTGCAGGCAAAAAACGAACTTGAACAGGAGACAAAAGCAAGAAGGCAGGAACTGCAGAATACCGAAAGAAGGCTTGCCCAGAAAGAGGGTAACCTGGATAAAAAGATCGAGCTTATTGATAAAAAAGAAGAAGACCTGTCGAAAAAGGATAGGGAAATCTCACAAAAACAGTCCCTGCTCGATACCAAGATCAGGGAACATGAAAACCTTATCATTAAAGGCAAGGAGCAATTGGAAAGAATATCGGGCCTCACAGGGGAAGAGGCAAAGAAGATGCTTATGCAGGCAATGGAAGACGAAGCAAAATACGAATCCATGAAAATAATCAAGAAGATAGAGGAAGAGGCGAGGGAAAGGGCCGATAAAAAGGCAAAAGAGATCATTGCCTTCGCCATTCAGAGATACTCCGGGGATTATGTAGGTGAGGATACCGTGTCAGTTGTAAACCTCCCAAACGAGGAAATGAAAGGAAGGATAATCGGAAGGGAGGGCCGCAACATCAGGGCCCTTGAAGCTGCTACCGGGGTGGACATCATCATAGACGATACGCCAGAGGCGGTGATCCTTTCCTGCTTCAATCCAATACGGAGAGAGGTAGCAAGGATATCCATCGAGCGGCTCATCAGCGACGGGAGAATCCATCCGGCCAGGATCGAAGAGATCGTCTCCAAGGTCGCAGAAGAAATGGAGGAAAAGATAAAAGACTCAGGGGAGCAGGCCGTATTCGACCTTGGCGTCCATAACGTCCATCCCGAGATCATTAAATTGCTCGGCAGGCTCAAGTTCAGGAGCAGCTATGCACAGAATATATATCAGCACTCCCTGGAAGTTGCCTTTATCTGCGGCGCTATAGCCTCTGAATTAAGGCTCAACCCTAAGGACGCAAAAAGGGCAGGGCTCCTGCACGATATCGGCAAGGCCGTTGATCACGAGGTAGAAGGCTCGCATGCCACCATCGGAGCCGATCTTGCAAAAAAATATGGCGAGAACGAAGAGATAGTTCACGCGATCCTTGCGCACCACGAGGATGTTGAGACCACAAGCCTTCTCGATGTGATCGTGCAGGCAGCGGATGCGCTGTCAGGGGCAAGGCCCGGCGCCAGGAGAGAGATGCTGGAAACATACATTAAGCGCCTTGAGGAACTGGAACGTATAGCCAACAGCTTCCAGGGTGTCGAAAAATCCTATGCCATACAGGCGGGCCGCGAGATAAGGATAGTTGTGAACAGCGAAAAGATCAATGACGACAGCATCAACGTCATATCAAGGGATATAGCAAAAAAGATTGAGACAGACCTCTCCTATCCGGGTCAGATCAAGGTTGTCGTGATCAGAGAGACCAGGGCAATAGAATATGCCAAATAACATAAGAGTGCTGTTCCTCGGGGATGTTATCGGAAAACCGGGGAGAAAGGCAATTGAAAAGTATATAAAAACCGTCAAGGCGGATTTTTATGTTGTAAACGGAGAAAACCTTGCGGGAGGAATAGGGATTACTGCCTCAACGGCACTGGAAGTGCTGTCGAACGGGGTTGACATAATCACTACAGGGAACCACGTATGGAAAAAGAAGGAGATCACTACCTTCCTTATGGAAGAAAAAAGGGTAATAAGGCCGTTGAACTATCCCGAAGGTACGCCCGGTTTTGGTTACACATTGGTCCGAAAAAACGGGAAATCTCTCTGTGTCGCGAATATCGAAGGGCGCATCTTCATGAATACCCTGTCTTGTCCTTTCATTGCAATGGAAATGTTTCTGGGACAAATTACAGACAACGTGCCTATCATTGTCGATTTCCACGCCGAGGCAACCTCTGAGAAGATAGCTATGGGATGGTTCCTTGACGGCAAGGTCTCCGCGGTTTTAGGAACCCATACCCATGTTCAAACGGCCGATGAAAGGATCCTTCCGAAAGGTACAGGGTATATTACGGACGCCGGAATGACAGGTCCCGCTGACTCGGTGATAGGTATGGAAAAAGATGTTGTTATTGAAAGATTTCTGACCCAACTGCCACAGAAATTTGAGGTCGGGAAGGATAATATTGAAGCGCAGGGCGTAATGCTGACAATAGATGGTACAAGCAATAAATGTATTGCAATAGAAAGGGTAAAGCAAAAGGTAGACTGAATACGGGCACGGCCATGGATATAGAAAAAGACATAGAGATCATTAAACGAGGCGCCGTAGACCTTATCAATGAGAACGAGTTAAGGCGCAAGCTGATAAATGCGAGGACAAACAAAAGGCCTCTCAGGGTAAAGCTCGGGCTCGACCCTACAGCGCCTGACCTGCACCTCGGACATACGGTGGTCCTCCAGAAGCTCAAACAATTCCAGGAGCTGGGCCATAGGGCCATCTTTCTTATAGGCGACTTCACGGGCATGATAGGCGATCCTACCGGCAGGATAGAGACAAGGCCGGCCCTTTCCAGGGAAGAATTGCTCGCAAACGCGGAGACCTACAAGAAACAGGTTTTCAAGATCCTCGATCCTGAAAAAACGGAGGTGCGCTTTAACAGCGAATGGTTCGAGGCAATGAACGCGGCCGATATGATCAGGCTCTGCGCCCAGTACACGATGGCGCGCATGATGGAGCGCGAGGATTTCAGGAACAGGTACCAGAACAACCAGTCGATCAGCATACACGAATTCTTATATCCGCTTGTGCAGGGTTATGACTCGGTCGCACTGAACGCTGATGTGGAGCTTGGAGGCCACGACCAGATCTTCAATCTTTTCGTCGGCAGGGACATACAGAAGGCCTATGGTCAGGAATCACAGGTGATCGTTACCGTTCCTCTCCTCGAAGGCACCGACGGCGTAAACAAGATGAGCAAGAGCTACGGGAACTACGTCGGCATCGACGAACCGCCCGACATCATTTTCGGCAAGCTGATGTCTATAAGCGATGAGCTGATGCTGAAATATTATGAGCTCCTGAGCGACATCTCCCTGGAGGGATTAAGGGCACTGAAAGAAGGCATTTCGAACGGATCCGTTCATCCGAAAGAGGCAAAGATCAACCTTGCAAAAGAGATCATAGCCAGGTTCCACAGCGCAGAAGCTGCAAAGACCGCTCATGAGAACTTTGAGAAGATGTTCAGGGAGAAGGAAGTGCCGGAAGATATTGCTGTCACAAAGATGAAAAGACCGGAGAAAGAGCCCGTTTCGATTCCTCATTTTCTCCGGGACGTCGGCATGGTAACTTCCGCGGGAGAAGGTATCAGGATGATCGAGCAGGGCGGTGTATCGTGTTTTGCATATTTATCAGAGGCGCAGCTTGCATTGCCGCATGCGAACATCAAGCTTGCAAAGGTAAACGATAAAGAGATGTCATTCAAAGGATCTTTCGGGTATATATGGAAGGTAGGAAAAAGAAAGTTCAAAAAGGTTGTCTTTGAGGGTGAGAAGCCTTGACACGCAAGACGTTTTATTGTTAATTATAATCCGTTCGCGGGTGGTCCCGCTGTAGCGGGATAGGTTGCAGGCCCTGAGATGCAGTTTTGAGATGGGAATATAAAGAGTTCCCCGGTAGCTCAATCGGCAGTAGCGGCTGGCTGTTAACCAGTAGGTTGCAGGTTCGAGTCCTGCCCGGGGAGCCAGATTATTTAAAATATTCAAAGCTGAAAATGTTACAATGCTTCGGCGGCGGCCCCTTTACAACGGGGTAAGTTGCGGGTTTGAGTTATAAGGGTGCTTACCAAGACGATCACCGCTTTTTTTTGCCTCTTTTTACTTGCCGCCCTGACACCCTATGGCAGCGAAAGGGTATCGGCAGATCATTTCCTCGCGTACACAACAGAGATTTTTGATTACAACCAGGACGTGGTAGCCGTCAGGTTGAAGTATCCCGAGGTCACAGGACCGAACAGGCAGTACAGGTCTGTCAATGAGCAGATCAGAAAAAGCATGATGACGATCCGCTTCCCGGGAAAGGCCACAAACCAGGTCTTTGGGAAGACAAAGGATCTTGTACAGGGCGTAAGAAGATTTATCATGAGAAACGATTTTAAAGGATATGAGTTTTCGTCAGTCGCCGATGTGATGCATAATGCAAAGGGTATTTTTACAGTAAAGATCCTGAATTACGAGATGCCCTATGGCGCAGCAAACGGATCAAACAGCATCGTTTATTTAAATTTTGATATTGAAACAGGAAAAAGGCTCGGCATCAGTGGTTGTTTTTCCGATGACCGCCGCAAGGAGCTGGTCAACCTAGGGAAAGAATTTTTCATAAAAAAGGTTAAGGCCGATAATATGTTCGACTTCCTGGATGGCCAATTTCTGGAGAGTTTTTACCTTCCCGAAAACTTTGCCGTGACAGAAAGAGGAGTCGAATTTGTCTACCAGCAATACGAGATCGGCCCCCGCTCCCTCGGCATGCCTGCCTTTACTATCCCTCACGGGGAAATGAGGGACCTTATGGATAAAGAGTGCGTACTCCGGCAGCACCTTTATCGTTAAACCCTGAGAAAACCCTTTCCTTTTTCATTAAACAGGCATATACTGTGAACATGAACGGGTTGCCTGTTTCAGGTACCACCTTCCCTTTCACGTGCTGTTTAAATTCGAGATAGACGCGCCTATTGCTCTCTATCTCCATACGAAACGTAGGAATTAAAACTATTAATTAACGGAGGCGGAGATGCAGAATAAATTATATGTAGGGAACTTAAGCTATGCTGTCACCAACGAGCAGTTAAAAGAACTTTTTTCCGGATTTGGCAGCGTTATGGAGGTCAAGGTTATAGAAGGGAAAGGGTTCGGCTTTGTGGAAATGGGTTCGCAGGCCGATGCCGAGAAGGCAAAAAAGGAACTCCACGGCACCCAGTTCATGGGGCGTACGATCGCCGTTCAGGAGGCCCGTCCGCAAAAAGAAAGGCAGAAAGGCAAATATTCTCGCAGATATTAGGAAGAGTTTGTCTTAGGTCCGGCGAAGAATTCGGTCTGTAGAAGGAGAGAAAATGAAAGAGGCGAAAATTCACGACAAGGTGAAGGTGCATTATAAAGGCCTCCTGCAAGATGGTACGGTTTTTGATTCGTCTGAGAACAGGCACCCGCTCGAGTTCACGATAGGCCAGGGAATGGTAATCCCTGGGTTTGAAAATGGGGTGTTGGGCATGCGTGAAGGCGATACGAAGATGATTCCCATAAGTGCTGAAGACGCCTATGGCCCTTACAGGAACGAGCTCGTCGGCATAGTCGACAAATCCCGCATACCCGATGATATCAACCTGGAGATCGGCATGGTGCTCCAGGTCCGTTCACCTGAAGGCAGCGTTACAAATGTAACTGTTGTAAAGATTACAGATACAGAAGTGACACTCGATATGAACCACCCGCTCGCCGGCAAAGACCTCAGTTTCGAGGTTACGCTGATGCAGATCCAGCAGCCCTGATGATCATCAGTGAACGTTCTTTATTATAAGTTAACGTATGTACGTCGTTTTGTCCTTTACACTCTTCCTCGGTAAAGGAGCGGGTTCGCTTGCCTTTTTTCCAAGGCATATTAATGCTATCGGGTTTTTAGCGGGATCGATTTTGAGGATCTCCCGCAGCTTCTTCTTGTCAAATAGAGTAAACCAGAGACTGCCGAGGCCATGGGCATAAGCGGCAAGGTGTATATTCTGTATTGCTGCGGAGCAGGCAGACAGATAGCCCACCATCCCTTCCTCCATGAACATGTCAACGCCCGATTTTTTCGGGTCACCGACGACGGCGATGATTACCGGGGCCTGCTTGAGGAAATCGATAAGATAGGTGTCCAGCCATTTCCATTGGCTTATATCAAGCGCCCACACGCGGCACCGGTTCGCTTCATTAAAGATCCTCTCCCTGACGTCTCTGTTGGTGATGACGATGAATTCCCAGGGCTGGGTATTGAGAGGCGAAGGAGCCCATGTACCGGCCTCGAGTATCTTTTCGATGATGTCTTCGCTTATCGCGTCGGGCAGGTAATGACGGCAGCTTCTTCTCCCCTTTATTGCCGAAAATAGATCCATATCTTTCCCCCTTGCATTTATTATTATTTGTTTGCTTCCATGGTGAACCTCCACTTGCAGAACAATTCTTTCGGATGCGGGTCTGGAGGCGCGAAGAGGCATTCCACCTTGATGCCGGGATCAATTGCACGGGCCAAGCTTTCGAACTCAGCTTTATGCATGAATTTACACACAAATTCACTAAGGCCCCTTCTCAACCTTGCTTCCTGTGTAGGGCAACTGGGCACGGTAATGATCACCTCGTCGTCCTTTTCTTCAACGTGGTATCCTACGATTATCGTCCAGGTAAAATATTGCAGCGCTTTTACAAAGCCCTTAAGGCCTTTCTCAGTGATATTGAACCTTTTTATAAGATCGTCGCCGGCCATCTGCGACACCCGCCCCCAGACCTGCTCGTTGATATCCTCGGCTGTTGGCTGGTCAAATCTATCAGCAACGAAAAGAAACCAGAAGGCGTCGACAACCCGGTAATGCCAGAGCAAAAATTCTACGTAGCTTCGCAGCTCAGAAGCCTCCATCTTTTCAAAGACCCGTAAGTCCATAATAACGATTATATCCTGTATCATAATAATTGCAAAATATTTTTTTAGGATGATATGGCACAAAAAAAAATGTATTGTATCAATGAGAACGCAGATGAATAAAAAAATATTTTCCTGGTGCCTTTTCGATTTCGCGAACTCAAGCTATTCCGCAGTCATATCGGCGGTCATATTCCCTGTATATTACACGGGAATCGTTGTGGGTAACGAGTCGAGCAAAGGCGATCTGTGGTGGGGAAGGGCGATCTCATTGAGCATGGCGTTTGTGGCCTTAAGTTCCCCGTTTCTCGGCGGGATCGCGGATTACGCAAAGAAACGAAAAGGATTTCTTATGGTCTATACGGTGCTTTGCATAGCGATGACAGCGTCTTTATACTTCCTTAAAGAAGGAATGGTCTTCGAAGGTTTTCTGGTGATCATCTTCGCCAACATAGGACTTGAAGGAGGACTTGTCTTTTATAACGCCTTTCTCAACGATATTGCCGAGGCTTCACACCAGGGCAGGGTGTCTGCCTGGGGATACGGAATAGGATATGCCGGTTCGATCATATCTCTTCTCATCGCCCTTTTTATTCTGAAAGCCGGCCACATAGATCTTGTATGGCCAATGGTCGCCGTTTTCTTCGGCATCTTTTCACTGCCTGCATTTTTCTTTCTGCCCGGTGACGAAAAGAGCCTTATCCACCCGTATCAGGCTGGGATCGCCGGCTTCAGGTCAACAATGGGAACATTCCGCAGGCTGCTTCAAAACAAAGAACAGAGAAGATTTCTCCTTGCCTACCTGGTATATGAAGACGGCGTCAACACTGTCATAGTCTTCTCCAGTATCTTTGCCGCGTCAACCCTTTTGTTCAGGCCCGAGGAACTTATCGGCATATACCTCATTATTCAGGCGACGGCCCTTGTGGGCGCATTCGCCATGGCACATTTCATTGACTATTGGGGGCCTAAAAAAGTGGTCATGCTGTCTCTTATGCTATGGATTCTCACAACGGCAACGGTCTATTTCATTCAGACCAAGATACAGTTCATGGTCATCGCATCCGTTGCCGGGCTCGGCCTGGGAACAGTCCAGGCGGCCACAAGGGCATTTTACGCGCAGTTTATCCCTGATGGGTCTGAGTCAGAATACTTCGGCGTTTACAGCCTGGTGGGGAAGTCGTCGGCGATCATAGGGCCTCTTTTATTCGGATTCATTTCTTCCACATTCCAAAGCCAGAGGCCTGCCGTGTTATCCATTACGCTTTTATTCCTCATCGGTCTTGTTATCGTCAGCACAGTAAAGGGCGGCGGACCAAACGTGGCCCGTAATAACACGATACAGGATGCTTGATACTGGATACTGGAAAATTTCAAATCTTCAAACATCGGGAATTCGGCATCGAGCATCAATTATCAGGTTTTTTGCTTATTGATCTTCTTCCTTATATTCCCTGCTGATGATGTCCTGCAATGATGCTTGGATATTCTTTCCTTCGTAGATGATCTTGTAAAGCTCTTCAGTAATAGGCATCTCAACATTCAGCTTTCTTGAAAGGTTGTAAGCCGCCTTGACCGTGTAGTAGCCTTCAACAACGCTTTTTTGATTCCTGATGACATCTTCCGCATTTTTCCCTTGAGAGAGCTCCATACCGAAAAGCCTGTTCCTGCTTAATTTTCCGTAGGATGTCAGCAGCAGGTCGCCCATGCCGGAAAGCCCCATAAAGGTTGTCTCTCTTGCCCCGAAAGACCTTCCCAGCCTTTTCATTTCGGCGAGTGACCTGGTAATATAGGCCGCCAGGGTATTGGCGCCCAGGTTCAGGCCCTGGATGATGCCGGCGCCGATCGCCATAACATTCTTCATTGCCCCGCCGAGCTCAACTCCGGAAATATCATCGCTCGTATATACCCGGAACGTATTGCTGTGTATGATCTTTTGGAAATAAAGGGAAAGCCCTTTATCCTTTGAGGCGATCACGGTAGATGTAAAAAGTCCTTCCGCGACCTCCCTGGCGAATGACGGCCCTGAGAGGGAGGCAATGCCGGCCTTTCCAAGCGCTACCTCTTCGACAACCCCGCTCATAAACAGACTAGTGCCGTTTTCTATCCCTTTCGTGAGGATCAGCAGGCGCTTGCCCGTTAGATCTTCAGAGATCATTGCGGCAGTCTTTCTCAAGGCAAAGGAAGGGGGAGCAAAAATGATATCATCGGAAAATTCGGGTATGTCTTTTATGTTGTCGGTAAAAGTAACATTATCCGGCAGGGTGAAACCGGGGAGGTAATAGGCATTCTCTTTCGTCTTTCCCGCGATCTCGAAAAGTTCTTTTTCAAAGACCCACAGCAGCACTTCTTCTCCGGTTCTCGCAAGATGAAGTGCGAACGCCGTTCCCCAGGCGCCTGCTCCTATGAGGCTTATCTTCATTCTTCTTCGCCTATTATGGCTGCGCCGCTGATAGACTCGCCTTCTCTCAGGCCCATCAATTTCACGCCGAGGCCGCCCCTTTTCTGCACGGGTATGTCATCGGCGCCGAACCGGATCGTTCTCCCCGTATCGGTGACGAGGATGATCTCATCCTTTTCTCCTAATTTGTTCAGGCTTACGACCTCGCCGTTCTTGGCGCCGCACCTCACATTGATGATGCCGGACCCGCCCCTTGACTGGATGCGATACTGGGAGCAGGGCGCCCGCTTTCCGTAGCCCTTCTGCGTGACGGTGAAGACGTTGCAGGCCTTATTCACAATCTCTATTGAGACGATCTCATCGCCGCCCTTCTTGAAGCGCAACCCCTTTACCCCGTAGGCAGTCCTCCCCATAGGCCTGATCTGTTCTTCAAGAAAGCGTATGGAAAGGCCTTTTTTTGTTGCGAGCATGATCTCGCTTTCGCCGTTTGTTTCGAGAACGCCGATGAGGCTGTCGTCGTCAGGGAGGGTGATTGCCCTGATACCCGTGGAGCGTATATTCTTCAGGAGATCAAGGGGCATCCTTTTCACGTGGGCCTTCTTCGTTACGAGGAAAAGATACTTGTCGGGAGAGAATTCCCTGACATGCGTGATGGCCGTTATCCTCTCGCCCTTGCCGATATTTATAAGGTTCACGATATGCTTGCCCTTCGCTGAGAGGCTTGCCTCCGGTATGGTGTGGACCTTCACGACATGTACTTTGCCGGTATTCGTAAAGAACAGGATATATGAGTGCGTTGATGCCACGTAAAGGTGGTCTACAAAATCTTCTTCTCTCACAACAATGCCCGTTTTTCCTTTGCCGCCGCGGATCTGGTGCTTATATTGATCCAGTGAGGTCCTCTTTGCATATCCCTTGTATGTGATCGTTACGACGACCTCTTCTTCTTTGATCATATCTTCCAGGGTGATCTCGGGAAGCTGGTCAACGATCTCGGTGGCCCTGTCGTCTCCGTATTTTTGCTTGACCTCAAGGAGTTCTTTTTTAACAATACCGAGGAGAAGCTTTTCGCTCTGGAGTATCTTCTGGAGGCGTTTTATCTCTTCTGCTGTGTTTGTATAGTCCTCCATTATCTTTGTCTGCTCAAGAGAGGTAAGGCGCTGAAGACGCATCTCAAGTATGCTCGTTGACTGCTTTTCCGACAAGGCAAACTTTTCTATCAGCGCTGCCCTCGCTTCCTGTGTATTTTTAGATCTCTTGATAAGGGCAATAACCTCATCGATATGCTCAAGGGCTATCTTCAACCCTTCAAGGATGTGGAGCCTGTCGAGGGCCTTGTTCAGCTCAAAGGTAGACCGTTTCGTAACTATCTGCTTGCGGAAATCGATGAATTCGGTGATTATCCCCTTAAGGTCCAGAAGCCTCGGCTCGTTGTTGACGATGGTAAGGAAAATGATGCCGAAGGTGGTTTGCAATTGCGTATGCTTATAGAGCTGATTCAGGATAGGTATGGCAATTTCACCCTTTTTCAGCTCAATGACGATCCTCATGCCTTCCCTGTTCGATTCGTCCCTGATGGTGGAGATGCCCTCGATCTTTTTTTCGTTAATCAGTTCGACAATGTTCTCGATAAGGCGGGCCTTGTTGACCTGGTAAGGTATCTCGGTAATTATGATCGCCTCCCGCCCGTCTTTTCTGTATTGTTCTATGGAGGCCCGGGCGCGGAGGATGATGTGGCCCTTGCCGGTCTCGTAAGCGTCGCGGATGCCCTGCCTGCCGTAGATTATCCCCTGTGTTGGAAAGTCAGGGCCCGGGATGTACTGCATGAGATCGGACACCGTAATATGAGGGTTCTCAATGTAGGCAATCATGCTGTCCACAACCTCCTTAAGGTTGTGAGGGGGTATGTTTGTTGCCATTCCGACTGCTATGCCTGAAGATCCGTTGATAAGCAGGTTCGGTATCTTCGACGGCAATATGGAAGGCTCGACAAGGGTGTCGTCGTAGTTCGCCCTAAAGAGAACCGTCTCTTTTTCGATATCTTCCAGTATCTCTTCTGCTATCCTCGAAAGCCTTATCTCCGTGTATCTCATTGCCGCCGGCGCGTCGCCGTCTATAGAACCGAAGTTGCCCTGGCCGTCGATGAGAGGGTAGCGAAGGGAAAAATCCTGGACCATCCTTGTTATTGCATCATATACCGCCTGGTCTCCGTGGGGATGGAACTTGCCGATCACATCGCCAACGACCCTGGCGGACTTTTTATAAGGTTTATCGTGGGTGTTGTTCAATTCGTACATCGCATACAGGATTCTTCTATGGACAGGCTTTAAACCGTCCCGTATATCAGGCAGGGCCCTTCCTATGATAGTGCTCATGGCATAATCGAGGTACGATCTTCTCATCTCCTCTTCAATGGGAACAGTAACAACAGACGTCTGCATTAAATCCTCCCTGTGTTGTCCTTTTTGGCAGTTTTTTCGGTAATAATGTAACATAAACAATAAGCATTGACAATGACACAAACATCGTGGAAAATAAATACACCAAAGGTCATGAAATACTTTACAGCCATAATCTTTGCCATTATGCTGGCGGCCTTTTGTTCCTCCTGCGATAAAGAGGCAAAAGGGTTGAAAGAGGAGATCAAGGTACTAAAACAAGAGAACAGCTACCTGAAGGCAGAGAATGTCGGCCTGAAAAAAGAAGTTGAAGAGCTCTACAAAAAGATTGAAGAAAAAGAGATCGAAAAGGCCAGGGCATTGCAAAAAGAGAAGGAAGCGCCGCCGGAATCCTCCAAACTCAAAAAACCGGAAAACAGCAAGGTAAAGCGGTAGCAGCGTACCTTGTCATAACGGATACGCTCATTTAGGCATATATCGAAGGGTATTGCATGAGGAATATTGCTCTTGTGATAGAATATGACGGTTCAGATTATCACGGGTGGCAGTGCCAACCAAACGGAATAACAGTTGAAGAGGTTTTGCGCGGAGCCGTTGCGCGCATTCTTGACCACGACGTAAAGGTATACGCCGGGGGGAGGACGGATGCCGGTGTGCATGCGTTGGGGCAAGTGGTCAATTTCCACACCGCTAAAGATATTCCCCTTGAAAGTTTAAAAAAGGGGCTGAACAGCATGCTCCCCGAAGACATAGGGGTAAAGGCAGCGCTTGAAGTCGATCAATCATTTCATGCACGGTATTCAGCGAGGAGCAAGGTCTATTCTTATACCATAGCGAATGCACCATTCCATTCGCCCTTCCATTTCCGCTATTCATGGCATATTCCCTATGCGATCGACAGCCGGGCCATGGATGAAGCGATAAAAAGCATCAAGGGGGAGCATGATTTCTCTGCATTTAAAAAGAGGGACGAGATATACAGGAGCACGGTAAGGAATGTGCTGCTGGCAGGGGTAAAAAAGAGAGGAGAGTTTGTCTATATCATCATCGAGGCAATGGGCTTCTTGCGCTACATGATAAGGAACATCGTAGGGACGCTTGTCCTTGTCGGTAAAGGCAAGCTTCAAAGAGAGGACTTCGTTGCGATCCTTGAGTCGAAAGACCGCGTAAACGCAGGTCCAACAGCGCCGGCAAAAGGGCTGTTCCTGAGAAGGATCAGGTATTAATTTGATGTTTTTTGGAAAACCTTTTCTTATTGTCATCCTCTTCGTTGTATGCAGTGTTGATGTGTCGGGGCAGCAGGCTATTTTTACGGTAAGCGGCGAAATATCGTTCCCAGGAACAGGCGACCTTTATGTCCAGCTCATTACAAAGGAAGAGTTCGACAGCGACAGGGACGCCGGATTTGGTATTATTGTTGCTGTCGGTCCGGAAGATGTCAAAAAGGGGAGGGCGCTATTCGCATTCACCGGCGTCCCAGGGGGCAGGTACGGCATACGCTGCTTCCAGGACGTGAGCGGTACAGGTAAAATGGAGAAGGGTATGTTCGGCCCCAAAGAACCCTGGGGCACATACAGACCGGCACGGCCTGCATTTCGCGCACCTCGTTTCGATGAGATCTCCTTCGAAGTAAACAAAGACATTGGGGAAATCAAGATCGAACTTAAGTAGTTCATAGCTCGAGACAGGTCGCATATCATACCCTATTTCGCAGGAGGCCATAATGCGTGACGGGGTCTATTCGGCAGAAGGAATAAAATGCCAGTAATAAACGGGCCTTCCCGAACCCGCTGGCTCAATAGGTTCGCAGCGGCCATAAAAGATTGACTCATGGACATAAGGCAAAAGGCTTCGATCACCGCAATATCGCTGGCATCTATCCTCGCGTCGAGCAAGTTCATTATCGGTTTTACCTCCGGCTCAATGGCCGTGGTATCGTCAGGCCTTGACAGCCTTCTCGATGCCTTCATGTCGTTGATGAATCTTTTTGCAGTCAGGAAGGCATCACAGCCCGCAGACGACTCTCACCAGTATGGCCATGGAAAGGTTGAAGATATGGCCCAGGTCATACAGGCCCTGGTTATTGTTATATCAGGCGTGCTCATCATTTCCAGATCGGTCCGGTATTGCCTGCGCAATGAAGTAATAACCTACTCCTTTCTCGACGCCTCGATCATGGTTCTCTCCCTGGCGTTCACTTTTGCCATAACGGCGATACTGAACAACATCGCAGAAAAGACCGACTCCAACACCCTGAGGGCGGATGCGCTGCACTACAAAAGCGACATCTATTCGAACACAGGCGCCATAATCGCAATAACCCTTGCCTTTTACACGGGGAGGACATTTTTTGACCTGCTCTTCGCAGTCATAACAGGCTGCATAATCATATACTCTGCCATGCACATCCTGAAAAGCGGTCTGTATGGTCTTATGGACGCAAGCATACCAAAAAGGATGCAGGAAACGATCGAAAAAATCATCGGCCGGCTTCCTTATCCCTACGCGGGCTACCACAAATTGAGGACGAGGTTTTCAGGAAATAAAAAATACATTGATTTTCACCTCCTCATATGTAAAAAACTGAATATTGATGAGGCGCACGAGCTTGCAAACAAGCTTGAAAAAACGATTAAAGAGAAGGTGCTTATCGCTGATATCGTGATCCACGTTGAGCCCTGCGATCTTGGCGGATGTAAATTAACCGAAGAAACCTGTACCGTCCGCAGGCCAAAAGCGGTAGCGAAGAAATAAGACGCCTTTGAGGGAATATCACACATGGAACGGTATACTATCATAGCAACTTCAACATTCGGCCTTGAATCCGTCGTTGCCGGGGAGCTGAGAAGGCTCGGATACAATGACCTGACAATAGAAAACGGCAAAGTCACCTTTTCAGGCGATCCTGAAGATATAGCCAGGTGCAACATATGGCTGAGGACCGCAGACAGAATACTCATCAAGGCAGCTGACTTCGAAGCAAGGGATTTCGAAGAGCTCTTCCAAGGGGCGCGCCGCGTCAGATGGGGCGATCTGATCCCCCTGGACGGCAGGATGCACGTTGCCGGCAGATCTGTAAGTTCAAAGCTTTTCAGCGTAAAGGACTGCCAGTCCATCGTGAAGAAGGCCGTCATAGAGGCAATGAAGGGAAGGTACGGAATCGAGCAGTTTCCCGAGACAGGACCTTTATATAAGATTGAGATCGCTATCCGCAAGGATGTGGCAACGCTAACCGTAGACACGACCGGCCATGGACTGCACAAGCGGGGATACCGCGAAGAGACAGGGGAAGCACCGCTCAGGGAAAACCTCGCCGCCGCGCTTGTTCTTTTAAGCAGGTGGAGGCCCGACAGGGTCCTCGCAGACCCTTTTTGCGGTTCCGGAACGATACCCATTGAGGCGGCTATGATAGGGAAAAATATCGCGCCGGGTCTGAAGCGGTCCTTTTCGTCTGAAAGTTGGCCCCAGATCCCGCAATTGCTATGGGATAGGGTGCGAAGGGAGGCCCGCAATAGGATTAATGGTCTTCAATTCAGGGTGCTCGCTTCCGACAACGACTTCAAGGTTCTCAAAAAGGCCCGGGAGAACGCAGGGAACGCCGGAGTAGGGGACCTCATCGCATTTCAGAAGCTTTCTTTCGAGGAGTTTCGTTCACGCAAGAAATACGGTTTTATTATCTGTAATCCGCCATATGGAGAGCGGATGGGCGATAAGGAAGCGATTGAAAAGCTCTATAAAAAGATGGGCGAAGGGTTCTCCAAGCTCGATACGTGGTCGTTCTTTATATTATCCGCCCACCCCGGGTTTCAGGCATTTTTCGGGAAGAGGGCTGCAAAGAACCGCAAATTATATAACGGTGGCATCAAGTGCTACCTTTATGAATATCAGTTCAGCTCCGATGTGCAGTGAGCACACTTCACCGCCTTGATGGGGATCGTCGATGCGCAGTAAGGGCATTCTTTCGTATTTGGCTCTGGCGGCGGCGGTTCGCTTTTAAACCTGTTCACTTGTTTGATCATAAGAAACACTGAAAAGGCAACAATGAGAAAGCTGATGATCGTATTGATAAAAAGGCCATAGCTCAGCGTCACCGCACCTGCAGCCTTCGCCGCGGCAAGCGTGGCGTACGGCCCCGCGATCTTGCCTTCTTTCAGGACAAGAAAGAAATTGGAAAAATCGATATTGCCGAGCAGCAGGCCGATAGGAGGCATAATGACATCGTCAACGAGTGATTTTACGATGGAGGTAAAGGCAGCGCCGATTATTATGCCCACCGCCATGTCGACTACGTTCCCGCGCATGATAAATGTCTTGAACTCTTTAAGCATTGTGCCCTCCTGAGAATGAGATTTATAGAACTGCAACGTATAATTGTGCCATTATGCAGACAAAAAAACAACAGGGAATAATCGTGTGATCTTTTTGGGTAAGCAAAGTGTTGACAGATGCGGCGCCCTTTGCTACGATTGCCCTGAGGCGGCTAGTGAGAACCGGGTTATTGAAAAAACGTTCTGCCAAGGCAGGTCTGCCCCCTGGCTCGCTTGTCCACATAGGGGAAGCAAAACCGGTCCGGTCAAAGATAACGGTCCTCCGTTATAACGAGGAAGAATGCGAAGAGTTTGAAGCGGGCGACGTGGAACGATGCCTCGCGCTGAAAGACCTTCCCGGCGTCACATGGATAGAGATAGAAGGGATCTCGCACGCTGAGACCATTGAAAAGATCGGGCAACGCTTCGACCTCCATCCGTTGCTCCTCGAGGACATCATGAACTCGGACCAGCGGCCTAAGATAGAAGACTACGATGAATATCTTTTTGTTGTTCTGAAAAAGATACGTTTCGACGAGAAAGGCCTTACCTTATATGCCGAACAGATCAGCATGGTCCTCGGCCCTCGTTTCGTTATAACGTTCCACGAAAGCGAAGGGGGAATATTTGACCCCGTGAGGCTGCTGTTGAAGAGCGGCAAGGGTAGGATCAGGAAGCTGGGTGCTGATTACCTGGTCTACTCGCTGATAGATGTTGTGGTGGACAACTATTTTGTGGTTCTGGAAGGCCTTGGCGAAAGCATAGAAGGACTGGAAGCACGGCTTATCGCCAATCCCGGCGCAAGCATATTAAAGGCAATGCAGGCCCTGAAGGGCAGCACGATCTACCTCCGCAAGGCAGTATGGCCTCTCAGGGAGGTCATTAACAGCATGGAGAGGGACCAATCACCCCTCATACAAAGCTCCACCCATGTTTATCTCAGGGATGTTTATGACCACACCGTTCACATCATGGATACGATCGAAGCGTTCCGGGACACGCTTGCGGAGATGCTCGACATCTATCTTTCAAGCATAAGTAACAGGATGAACGAGATCATGAAGGTGTTGACCATTATTGCGACGATCTTCATCCCCTTAACGTTTATCGTCGGGCTTTACGGCATGAACTTCGAGTACATGCCTGAATTGAAATTACGGTGGGGTTATCCTGCCGTCCTGCTCATCATGCTTGCGGTATGTATCTTTATGGTCTTTTATTTTAAGAGAAAAAAATGGTTCTAAGACACAGGAGGTTATTGTGAAAAGATTTATAGGGTTATTGTTCCTTGGTGTTTTTATCGTCTCCTCTTCCGTCTGTTTTGCCGGTCCCCTCGATGACATCGTGAAGGGGATCAAAAAGGCCCCGTCTCTGGCCGGCGGCGGTTCTGATGAGGCCACGACCGCTTCGGGCCTGAAGGAGGCCCTCTCGATAGGCACCGGAAACGCCGTGACCTCTGTTTCAAAATTAGACGGATATTTTTCGAACGAGATGATCAAGATACTGCTTCCGAAAAATATCCAGACAGCGGCAAATGTCCTCAGCAAGCTTGGCTACCAGAAGCAGGTCGACGCATTCATATTAAGCATGAACCGCGCCGCCGAGAACGCCGCGCCGAAGGCGCGCAAATTCTTCGTTGACGCCGTCAAGGAGATGACCTTCGATGATGCGGTGAAGATACTGCAGGGGAGCAATACCGCAGCAACGGAATATTTCAAATCAAAGACCTTCGATAAGATCTATGGTGAATTTAAGCCTTCCGTTTCGGCAAGCATGAACAAGGTCGGGGTAACACGCTCTTACAAGGAAATGACCGGAAAATACACATCTTCGGTGCCTTTCGGGAATATGGAATCCGTAGACCTTGACCATTATGTCACCACAAAGGCCCTTGACGGGCTTTTTTACATGGTAGGGGAGGAGGAGAAAAAGATACGCACAAACCCGGCGGCAAGAACAACGGAACTTTTGCGCCAGGTCTTCGGGAAATGACCTGATATCGGCTAAACACCGATAGCCCTTAGGGGCTAAGGTTTCAAGGGCGCGCGCTATTAAATTTTCACAAGTGTATATTTCCTCTCGCCGAGCCCCATCCTTTCGGCATGGTCAAGCTGTATGTTCCAGTCAATGGAAGGGAAGAGGACCCTCCATTTGTCCTCGCCTCTCTTGAGCGGCTTCTTTATGGCTGTGCCGGGGAGAGATTCTTCGTTGTTCACGAGGCCGCAGGATGCCGCATCGATAGCAACAGGGTCCGTTGACGCGAGGATGCCGATATCCCTGACGATCGGCGCATCACTGTGGGGGTAGCAGTCGCAGGCAGGACTTACCTGCATAACAAAGTTAAGGAAAACGGCCTTTTTCTCTTTTCCCTTTAGCGCACCGCAGGCATATTCCGCCATCTTTTTCTGAAAGATGTCGGGCGATTCGTTCCATTGGACCTCAATCGCCTTTGAGGGGCATATCAGGATGCATTCGCCGCAGCCGATGCATTTCTTCGCGTTAATGGAGGCCTTCTTCTCATGAACGGCAATTGCCCCGACAGGACAGTATGGGACGCACATCCGGCACCCGACACAGGTCTGGATATTTACCTGAGGCGCCACATTGCTGTGCTGTACGAGCTTGCCTTCCCTTGTTGCACATCCCATGCCGACATTTTTTATAGTGCCGCCGAACCCGGAAAGCTCATGTGCTTTAAAATGCGTAACCACGACTATCGCATCGGCATCGACAACATCTCGCGCTATGTTTGTTTCCTTAAGAACGTCCCCGTTAATAGATATTTTTACACCGCTTCGGCCCCTGAGGCCATCCGCGATGATAATAGGGCACCCCACACAGGAAAAATCAAAGCCGTTCAGTATCGCCGTCGTGAGATGGCTTGCCGAATCGCTCCTTGAGCCGGTGTAGAGGGTGTTCGTATCGGTCAGGAACGGCCTCCCGCCGGCGGCCCTTACCTTATCGACGACGACCCGAAGGAATATAGGACGCAGGTAGGCTGTATTGCCCATCTCGCCGAAATGAAGCTTGATGGCAACGAGGTCGTTCTTCCTGATCTTTGTATTGAGCTTTACACGATTAAGAAGGTCGCCGACCTTATCCAGAACGCTTCTTTTAGGCGTTGTCCGAAGATCGGTAAAATAGACGGTAGACATTGAGGGCTCCTTTTTTATTTAATTTATATGAAAATTATGTTAGAAGTAGTGCGATTTTGTCAACTTAAAAGGAGGTTTTCCGGATGTTAAATCTTTCTGAAAAACATAGTATGATCCAAAAGATAGCGGAAAAACTGGCGAAAGAAAAGGTTGCCCCGAGGGCAAAAGAGATAGATAAGACAGGCGCGTTCCCCTGGGACCTTGTAGACATATATAAAAAGCATGGTTTTCTTTACCTTATGCTGCCAGAGAAGTTCGGGGGCCTCGACGGAGACATTACATCGCTGTGCCTTGTCATAGAGGAGCTGGCAAAGATATCAGGCGCGTCATCGTTGATCCCGCTTGCACACAACGTAGGGATCATGCCGATTATGGTATCGGCGAACGACGAACAGAAAGAATACCTATACAGCAAGATAGCCGACCCCGAAAGACCTTATCTTGTTGCTTTTGCCTTAACGGAGCCTGAAGCAGGATCAGATGCGTCGCACATGAGAACAACCGCCACAAGGGACGGAGAATATTATTATCTGAACGGAAAAAAATCGATGATCACGAATGGTGCAAATGCACAGCTTTACTCGGTATTTGCAAACACGAACCCAAAGCTGCGGACAAATGGGATATCGGCGTTTTTTGTCGAGAGGGATTATCCCGGCGTTATCATAGGAAAGAGCGAAGACAAGATGGGCATGATAGGCTCTGATATCACCGAGATCGTATTTGACAATGTCAGACTCTCAAAGGACAATCTCCTCGGCAAAGAAGGCGAGGGATGGAATATTGCCATGTCAACACTGAACCTCTCAAGACCGGCAGTAGGTGCCCAGGCTGTGGGCCTTGCACAGGGGGCCCTGGATTTTTCAACTGAATACGCATGGAAACGGGTGCAGTTCGGTCAAAAGCTCGCCGATTTCGAGGGGATACAGTTCATGGTCGCAGACATGGCGACGCACGTTGAGGCGGCGCGGGCGCTCGTATACGACGCGGCGCACCTTCTTGATATGAAGGTATATGAACGGGACAAGATGAGCGCTATCGGGGTCGATAAATTATCAGCAATGGCTAAAGTATATTCTGCAGATGTAGCGATGAAGGTTACTACAGACGCAGTACAGATTCTCGGAGGGTATGGATACACAAAGGAATATCCTGTTGAAAGAATGATGAGGGACGCGAAGGCAACTCAGATATACGAAGGTACGAATCAGATCCAGAGAATAGTTATAGCAAGAGATATCTTCAGGCATTTCATGCCTTAAAAGGCAATATTTAAGGTAAATTATAGTAAAATACTTCTATCTTCTAATAATATAACATTAATAAATTATTGAAAGACGGGGAAGCAACGAGTGGTCATTGAAAGATCTAAATGAGATCTTAGTTAACATAATATCTCTTATCAGAACATAGCAATTTGAGTCTAAATTTTCGAGGATAGAACACTGGTCTCTTTATAGAGACTTTTCATTATCCCCCTGCCAGAGGGTCCATGTATGCCTCTACATGGACGGTGTCCCCTTCATTTATCTTTTTCTTCAGACCTTCAGAAAAGATGAAATGGCTCTTTCCATTGAGGTAAAGATTGCGAAGATCGTCCCCCATCTCGCCTTGATGTATGAACTTCAAATAGGGAAACATCCCATGAAGCCTTTCAAGAACGCCCTGGAGGGTTCCATCGTTTTCATATAATTCCATTTCTAAAGGGGGTTCAAATACATTTTTGATCCGGATATTTGAATCAACCTTTACCTTTACCTTCATAAAAAACTCCTTTTTTTCGTAAACAGTAAAAAAAACTCTTTATTATATATAATAACGTGGATGCATAAAATCAACTAGGCCTGTCTCCTTTGAAGAATCTACCCTTTCTTCCTCCCTGCATCTTCTACGGCCTCTACGATCTTCTTGTAGCCGGTGCATCTGCATATGTTGGAAGAGATCGTCTTTACGATCTCCTTTTTCGTCGGTTTCTTGTTTCGGTCAAGAAGCGCTTTTGCGGTCATGATCATCCCGGAGGTGCAGAAGCCGCACTGAACAGCGCCTTTTTCCATGAAGGCCTCCTGGAGCGGATGGAGCTTTCCGTCCTTCTGAAGCCCTTCGACGGTTGTGATATCGGCGCCGTCAACCTCGGCGGTCAGCACAAGGCATGACCTTACAGGCGTCCCGTTGACAACAACCGTACATGCCCCGCAGGATCCCATGCTGCAAGCCTCTTTCGCCCCGGTAAGGTTAAGCCGCTCCCTGAGGGTCTCAAGGAGCGTCTCGTAGGGTTTTACCTGAAGCACGTTCTCTTCATTGTTCACCTGAATGGTTACCCCTATTGTCTTCATCTTCATCCCTCCTGGAGAACTCTCTTGACCGCCTTTTTGAAAAGGACGCCGGCCATCTTCTTGCGGTACATTGCCGAAAGCACCGTGTTGGATACAGGCTTTGCATCACCATACATCCTGTCGGCAGCCTCTTTCACCGTGGCTTCGTTCATATCGCTGAGGTCATACACGCGGGGTTTGAGGCCGATACCGCAGACACAGGCCCTTACTGTACCCCCTTTTGCAGATACCGCAACCCCTGCCAGGGGATAGTCGATAGAATCTCTGACCCGCAGCTTCTCGTAGGCGCCTTTTGTCTTTTTCAACGGGATGAGGATTTCTGTAAGGATCTCACCTGGTTCCACCGTGAGGGGCCTTCTACCGTCCCCGCTGAAGATATCTTCCAGCCCCGCTGTCCGCTCGCCTTTGGGCCCGACAAACCTGAGCTGCGCCGAAAGGGTGATGAGCGACGGCGCGTTGTCGCTGCAATAGTTCGAGAAGCATGCCTTTGCGTTGGGAACAACGTTGCACACCTTCCCTCCCATCTTGTAGCAGAACCCCCTCGCCTTTCTCCACTCCAGCGATTGGTTGTACAGGAGGCAGCGGGTATCCTGAAGGATATTCCCTCCGATGGTCCCCCGCATCTGGAGCGTTTCGCAGGAGGTGGCATCGAGGGATTCGTAAAGCGCGGGGAAGTATTCTTTCACAACGGGATCGTTCTTCAGGGCAAAGAGGGTTACATTCGCGCCTACAGCGAGCCAGCCGTCATTCTTGCGGGAAACGGCCTTCAGTTCTGCAATGTCCTTCAGGTCGATAACAGCCGCCGGTGCTGACAGCCTCAGTTTCATCAGGGGAACGAGATCCGTCCCTCCGGCGAGGTATTTCGCCTTTCCTTTATGGCTGTTGTATGCGGCAACCGCCTCGGCAACGCTCTTCACCTTCTTGTATGTAAATTTCGGTAGGATCATCCTTTCACCCCCTTCTTCCGTTCCAGCATCGTCAAAACCTTGTCAGGCGTCAGGGGCAGCTCCTCAAAGAGTTCCCCCGTCGCATTGGTAACGGCACAGGCAACCGCGCTGGAAGCATTCGCGCGGATGTTGATCCCCCCCTCCTTTGCCCCGAAAGGCCCCTCAGGGTCTATGGAGCTCACGATGATCGTTTCCATCTCCGGCATATCGCACGCAAGGGGCACTTTATACTCCAGGAGGTTGGGGTTCAGCAGGTGTCCCTTGTCCCAGAGGTTCCCTTCTGTGATAGCTGCCACGCCTGCCTGCTGGATAGAGCCCTCCATCTGTCCTTCCACTGCCATAGGATTAATGGCACGCCCGCAGTCGTGGGCTGCCGTAAAACGGGGGATTGAGACCTTCCCTGTTTCGGGGTCGATGGAGACCTCTGCAACAGAGGCTCCGAAGGAGAATGTTCCCGCCATCTGCCCCCAAGGCCTTGATACCCATTCCCTTTCAAGGTCGATCTTGGGGAAGTAAGAGCCTGTTCCGATGACGGGGTCGCCTCTGAAGAAGGACTCCCGTACTACCCAGGAGATGGGCATCTTTTTGTCAGGCGATCTTTTGGAATACGCCAGACCGTCTTTCAGACCTATATCAGCCTCTTTTACACGCAGCTTTTCTGCTGCGATGCCTACGATCCTCTTACGCGCATTCTCACAGGCAACCCTCACCGCATTGGCGCCCACAAAGGCGGCAGCCTGGGAATAGGCACCGGGATCGAGGTTGGTAACCTCCGTGTCGGCGCACACGAGGTTGATGTCTTTCATGGGGATGCCGAGAACCTCTGAGGCGACCTGGATGACCATGGACTCGTTCCCCTGCCCGTTATCGACGAGGCCCGTCACAATCGTTGCCTGGCCGTCATCGTTTATCTTCACGTAGCATGACGAGCCGGACCGGAAGCCCATAGGAAACCCGCACAGGATTGCAACGCACCCCATTCCGACACCTTTATACCTTTTTGGCTTGCCCCACCGCTTCGTGAAGTTTGTTTTTTCTGCTGTCTGCAGTATCGTCTCCTTCAGGCCGCAGCTCGTGATCTTCGACTTTGTTGCAGTCACCTCGCCGGACTTCAGTCCGTTTTTTAGCCGCACCGCAACGGGATCGAGGCCGAGCTCTTTTGCAATGAGATCCATCTGGACCTCATTGCCGGCAAGGACGGCCCTCCCGTGGCAGCCGTACATGCCGCGGATGCCTTTGTTCGTAAACACCCGGTACCCGTTGTACCGGACATTGGGGAGGCGGTAAGATTGTTCGAAGTAATAAAAGGGGATTGATGTGGCTATCGGGCCTGTCGAGCTGTAGGCGCCGCCGTTCAATATGACCCGAAAGTCCTTCGCGACGATGGTGCCGTCCTTCTTCATGCCCGTCTTTATCGTAGTAATGATATCGTGCACCTGGCGGGAGCTGGTGGCGTTCTCCTCCCGCGACAGCACGAGCTTGACCGGCCTGCCGGCCTTGATGGAGAGAAGGGATGCGACAAGGTCTCCGGGCGCAACCTCAGAGCGGCCCCCGAAGGCCCCCCCGGAGTTGATATGGCGGATGCGCACCCTGTTCACCGGTTTTTTTAGGAGGTTTGAGAGCGCCTTGGCGCGGACATGAGGCCCGGCATTGGGCATCCAGAGGTCGAGGTAGCCGTTTGCGTAGGACGCAACGACCGCATAGGGCTCCATCATCGCGTATGCCTCGCCTGCCGCCTTGAAGGTGTCTTCGCGGACAAGGAAGGCCTTCCCCATCGCCTTGTCCACCTCGCCCACATCGATGTTGATGTGTATATTGATGTTGTTCTTGTATTGGTCGTGGATTTGCGGCGCGCCCTCTTTCATCGACTCCAGTGGGTCAAAGACAGCGGGCAGGGGCTCATAGTCAACCTTGATGTACGAAAGGGCTTCCAGCGCCGTCTCTTCATCTACGGCAGCGACAGCCGCCACGTCTTCCCCGATATAGCGGACCTTGTCCGTCGGGAGCATAGCGTGGTCCTGGGTATACCGGAAGACGCCCCATTTGATACCGTATGCGTCAAAACCGCTGATGGCCGCCTTGACGCCGGGGACCTTCAGGGCGCGCGCGAGATCGATCCGGACGATCTTCGCGTGGGGATAGGGGCTTCTCAGGACCTTCCCGACGAGCATGTTCGGGAGTTTTATGTCAGCGGTATACCATGCCTCTCCTGTGACTTTGGCAAGGGAATCGCTTCTTGCTACCCTCTTGCCGACGATATTGAAATCATCCTTCATAAATTCCCCCTTATAAAGAGTTGACTTTGCATCTTTCGCTTACGTATGCCATGGATTCATCTATCGCCTGCAATGCCAGGTTCAACTCCTCTTCAGTGTGGCGGTAGCTTATATATGCGTGGTGGTGAGGGGTAAAAAAGAACCCTTTACGGATCAACTGTGTATAAAAATCAGTGCGTTTTCCCCGAATTTCATCGGGGTTGTTGCCGGAGAATGTTATAAAGAACATGGGTGCAACGCCGGTCAGTTCTGCGCCAACATTGTATTTGTCAATAATGGCTTGGATCTTTTGCAGGAAACGCCCGCCTTTTTCCCAGATATTGTCGATAACCTTTTCCCGCTCCATGATCTTGATCGTTTTCAATGCGGCGATATACCCGTCACTGTTTGGAAAAAAGGTCGACGAGATGAAAAGCTTCGAAGCGGCTGCCATCATCACCTCTTTCTTGCCGGTAACAACGCTTATCGCGTACCCGTTTGCCATTCCTTTGCCGAGGACAGTGAGATCGGGTTTGACTCCGTAAAGCTCCTGAGCTCCTCCCATCCTTAACCTGAAGCAGGTCCGGACCTCATCAAAAACCAGTACGGCCCCATACTTGTTTGCAATCTCCCGCACCCCTTCAAGGAACCCAGGTTTCGGCGTCTGCATCTTCTCATGGAGCGGGTGCCCGAAGGGGGTCATAATGATGGCCGCCGTCTCCTTGCCGTGCTTTGCCATCAGCTCCTCGAGCTTAGTGAGGTCGTTGTAATGGAATTCATAGACATCCTCGTAGAATTTTTCAGGAATGCCTCCCTTCATCTCAACGCACCAATCGTGCCACCCGTGGTATCCGCAGCGCATGACCTTTGTCCTTCCCGTATATGCCCTTGCAATGCGGATAGCAGCAGTTGTGGCATCTGAGCCGGTTTTAAGAAAGATGCTCAATTCCGCGGAAGGTATGAGCCGGTTCAGTTGCTTTGCAAGTTCATTCTGGTAGGGCTGGGTAAGCGAGAAGCAGAGGCCTTTGTCTTTTACCTGCCTTACCACCGCATCATCAACCTCTTCCTCCCTGTAGCCGAGGATAATTGGCCCGTAGCCGCAGAGAAAGTCGATATATTCGTTCCCGTCTACGTCGATCAACCTGGTGCCCTTGCCGTACTCAAGAAAGATCGGGTACTCCCCCATGATAAAATCACCCGGTTTTCTTGCGCCGAGGACCCCGCCGGGAATTAATGTTTTTGCCTCTTCAAACAGCTCTACGCTTTTCGTTATATTCAATCTTTCAGCTTCTTTCATAAGTACCCTCCCTATGCGTTAAGATATTCTGTCAAAACGAGAACAAAGAAGATATTGACTCTGTCTGATGTATCTTCGCCCCCCTTTTGATCAATTCTTTGAGGAATTTTTCCGGGTCGATGCAACCCTCGGGCGCCACCACTCCTTTGACCTTCACATCGCCGGCAAACATCATTAAGGCTGCTATCGACGCTGGGAGGCCTGTCCCGGGCGCCATCCTGCCCACTATATCTGCCGTATATGTGACCCCTTTTCCCTGGCGCTCGCCTTTTACTATGACCTTTAAACCGGAAGCTGCGGGCCCGTTATCCCTGTTCTTGGGAATATTCTCCCAGAGCCGTAATGTCAGGTCGTAAGGTATGACTTTTGTACCCCGCACTTCCACCGGTTCCGTACCGAGGAAGCCTGTTTCTTTCTGTTCTTTGATGAGTTCATCCACCCACAACGGGATGAGCGCGCCCTTGATGACCACCTTCTTTACCCCGTTGATATACCGGGGTATGGTAATAGGCTGGGGATGGCCCACATAGCGTACAACACAGGTGCCAAGGGGCGGAAGAAACTGAGCTGCCTCTTCACCGGTGCCGCCCTCTACATACTCCAGTTTTCCGTCGAGATACTGCGGTATTTTACCGGTGACCATATGAAGGCTGTGGTCCCAGGCAGCGCCTGCAAGTTCGGCTATGCTCACGACCCAGAACAGGTGTATCTCATCGACGCGGTCCATCTGATCTGCATACCATTTTACAAGAACGTTATTTGTTCCCGGATCTGAGCCCATGCCCGTCAGTACGGTTATTCCTGCATCTTTGGCGGCCTTATCGATGTCTGCGGAGGAAAAAAGGATAGGAACAGCCTCATAATCGTCGCATATATCTATATAATTAACCTTTGCCTCGACTGCGGCCCTGGCCACCGCCACCGCTGTCTTGTAGAATGGCCCCGCGCAGTTTATCACGACATTTACATCCTTTATTGCCTTAACCATGGCGCTGTGGTTGCTCACATCTATTTTTGCCAGAGACACCTTTTCGCTGGCGCGCAGCTTTTCCTGCACCCTCTTCGGGTCTGTATTGATGTCGCCGAGTATTACGTTATTGATCTGGTCCTGTTTGATAAGGTCCCTTGCAACCCCTTGTCCCATGCCCCCCGTTCCCCCTATTACCAATGCCCGCATTCTTCCTCCTTAACTCATTTATTGATGTCGAAGTCCCCTTCCAGAAGCTCCGTCAATACCCCGTGAAGGTTGTTTGGGTGGTGAACGAAGGCATACCGGGTTCCGAAAAGATATCTTGGTTTGTCGTCGATCAGCTTGACATTTTTGTCTTTCAGTTCCCGCATTGCCCCTTCAAGGTCATCCACTTTGTATGATATGAGGAAGACGCCCTCCCCTCTGCTGTCGATAAATTTTGCAACTTCTCCGTCAGGGGAAGTTGATTCCATAAACTCGACGGCTACATCCCCGATATAGTACCGGACCACCTTGATCTTCTCTGATGCTGCAATGTATTCGCAGGCAGGCATAAGGCCAAAGTGGTCTTTGTATGTTTTTTTTGTTTCTTCAATGCCTTTTACCGCAAAACAGATATGATCGATCTTTTCTATCTTCAACAATACCCCTATAATTTATAGCGTTTTATTATCTCCAATAAATCCTCCTATATTACCAAATAAAAAAAATATTGCAAAGAAGATTTTACCTTGCAGCACCATTTTTTAGTCTGTTTAGTTAAATTATTTACACCTGTAAAAATAAAATTGTGGTACAATAAAGCATTCACCAAAAAAACAGGATTTAGGCATGGTCGACAACAAAATCGATGACTACTATAAACATGTTGAAGTAAAACTTGAAGATATAGTAGATAAGTTATTGAATTCAAGGCTTAATGATAGCGATAACGTGCTTCTTAACGTACAGAACCTTATAGAGAAGGTATTCATTAAGTCGGCCATGAAGCTGTCCGCCAACAATGTTTCTAAAGCTTCAAAATTATTAGGTATTAACAGGAATACCCTGAGCAAGAAAATCAAAGAGGCGGAAAGCAAAAAACGTCTGATTCAAAAAAAATCAAGCCGTTAAGATGTATTTTGCGATCACGTCGCCGACCTCTTTTGTGCCCATGCCCATTTTGCCCGCATCAAGCGATTTGATATCGTGCATCAGGGCCTTTTGAACAGCTTGCTCAATCATATCGGATGCTTCCTTCTCACCGATAAACCCGAGCATCATTCCTCCGGCAAGGATCGCCGCAAGGGGGTTAATCATGTTCTTGCCTGTATATTTCGGAGCAGACCCTCCCATCGGTTCGAACATCGACACTCCTTCAGGGTTAACATTTCCACCGCATGCGATACCCAGTCCACCCTGTATCATTGCCGCAAGATCTGTAATGATATCTCCGAAAAGGTTATCAGTAACAATCACGTCGAACCATTCAGGGTTTTTCACCATCCACATGCATGTCGCATCTACATGAGCATAATCGGTCTTTACGCCGGGGTAATCTTTTGCAACTTCATAGAAAACGCGCTCCCATAGACCGGAGGCAAAGGTAAGAACGTTTGTCTTGGCGCATAGTGTGAGCTTCTTTTCCTGGTCCCGTTTCTTTGTGTATTCAAAGGCAAACCTCAGGCACCGCTCGACGCCCTTCCGTGTATTGATCGATTCCTGTGTTGCCACCTCGTCCATAGTTCCCTTTTTCAACACCCCTCCGGCCCCTGCATACAATCCTTCAGTATTTTCGCGCACTACGACAAAATCGATCTCTTTGGGACCTTTATTTTTCAGCGGCGTATCGACCCCTTCATAAAGTTTCACTGGCCTGAGATTGATATACTGGTCAAGTTCAAACCGTGTACGCAGGAGGATCCCCCTCTCCAGTATTCCGGGTTTAACATCAGGGTGGCCTATTGCTCCGAGATAGATCGCGTGATATTGCCTTAATTCGTTAAGGACGCTGTCAGGAAGGACCTCCCCGGTCTTTAGATAGCGTTCCCCACCAATGTCGTAATAGGTATAGCGTAATGAAAAGCCCAATTTTTTCGATATGGTATCCATCACCTTAATGCCTTCTGCAACAACCTCAGGACCTGTCCCGTCGCCGGGGATGACCGCTATATTATATTCTTTGCCCATTCTCTTCCTCCATAATTATTAGACTTTTTTCGCGAGCGCCTTTGCCCCGATATCCTTTCTGTAATGCATGCCGTCAAACTCTACCATTGATACTGCCTCATACACCCGTTTCATTGCATCTTCATAAGAGCTGCCTATTGCGGTGACACCCAAGACCCTTCCGCCTGAAGTGTAATAACGGCCATCTGCCTTTTTCGTCCCTGCATGAAATACCATTACGTCCCGGCGTTCTTTTAATCTTTCAAGCCCGTTGATAACGAACCCTTTTTCCGGCTTGTCAGGGTATCCTTTTGATGCGACGACAACGCATATTGAAACGCCTTCCTTCCACTTGATGTCGTTTATCCTGTGCAGTTTTCCTTCTATGCATGCCATCAGGATCGGCAGGAGATCGCTTTCCATCTTGAAGAGGATCGGCTGGGTCTCAGGATCGCCCAGCCGGGCGTTGAACTCTATAACATAAGGGTCGCTCTCTTGCAACATAAGCCCCCCGTAGAGCACACCCTTGTACACGATGCCCTTCTCCCTCATAGCCGCTATCGTCCTCTCCATGATCCTTGCCTTGATGTCCCTTTCCACAGCCTCGTTTACAAAGGGTATGGGGGTGTAGGCGCCCATCCCTCCTGTATTAGGCCCGTTGTCGCCATCAAGAAGCGGCTTGTGATCCTGCGAAGTAAGCAGTGAAAGCATGGACGTGCCGTCCGTAAAGGCAAGGTAGGACGCCTCAATGCCCGGTAAAAACTCCTCAATAATGATCTTTTTCCCTGCATCTCCATGAATCCCCTTCACCATCAGGTCGCTAAGGACGCTCCGGCCTTCCTCCTGGTCCTGGATCACGTAAGCACCCTTCCCCGCGCACAGACCGTCAGCCTTGATCACATAAGGAGGCGTAAGGCTGCCGAGATATCTCCCGGCGTCATCATACCGGTCAAATACCCTGAACGCTGCCGTGGGTATCCCGTATTGTCGCATGAGCTCTTTCGCAAAGATCTTGCTCGCCTCGATCATTGCGCCCCGTTTATTCGGCCCAAAGATCGGCACCCCCTTCTTTTCAAACATGTCGACAATGCCTTCGGCGAGGGGATTTTCCGGGCCCACGATAACAAGGTCAATATGTTTTCTTGCTGAAAAATCGAGAAGATCCGAGGTATTGTCCACGTCCATTGCCACGCATTCGGCTATATCCGAGATGCCGCCGTTTCCGGGTATGCAATATATTGTATCGACATCTTTTGACTGTGACAGTTTCCATATAATGGCGTGTTCCCTGCCGCCTCCGCCGATCACAAGAATGTTCATACACCCTTCCTCAATGAGCTAGACTTTTGACAGATATGAAAAAATCGCACCGTCGTAATCCGACGTTATGGAAAAGACCTTTTTTGCAAGGTAAAATCTCAGCTCTTCCGTTGTCCCGCCATTATTTGCCTTCATATTGTCGATTACCTTCCGGTAATCATCGGGGTCCACTACAACGGTCACATATTTGAAATTTTTTGCAGATGCCCTGATCATCGACGGTCCGCCGATATCGATATTCTCGATCGCTTCTTCAAAGGTGCACCCCTTGCTGATAACTTCCTTGAAGGGATAAAGGTTCACCACGATCATATCGATATGCTTGATGCCGAGGGATTCCATCGCCTTCTGATGTTCGTCATTGTCACGGATGTTCAGGATCCCGCCGTGTATCTTCGGGTGGAGCGTCTTTACCCTTCCATCCATGATCTCCGGGAATCCCGTGTATGAGCTTACTTCCATTGGGTTCAGCCCGAGGCCCTCAAGATACTTCTTTGTGCCGCCTGTAGAAAGAACCTCCACTCCGTAATCCTTCAGGCATGCCGCCAGGTCATTGAGTCCTGATTTGTTCGACACGCTGATCACCGCACGTTTGATCCTCATAGTCCCTCCTTTTTTTAAAGGCCCAAAGCTTCATTCATTATAAAGACTGATATGTCCGTCCCTGCCGGTCTCTTTTCGAGGATCGAGACGATCCTGCATATCCTCTGTTCCGATTTGCAATCGTGACAGTAGCCTGTTTTCGCACAAGGCAACGGGAGATTCAGCCTTTTTGCATTCATGGGCGCCGCTACATCCTTGATCCTGTCGATAGCCGCCTCGACATCAGGGACTATCTTGTTGTAGCCGGCAACAATGATCACCTTCTTCGGGCCGAAGGTGATGCTGCTGACCCTGTTGCCGACCCCATCGATATTGACGATCTCACCGTTCTCTGTGATTGCGTTCGACCCGGACAGAAAAAGATCGCTCGTCAGGTGCTGAACCCTCATTGCCTGTATCTCTTCTTTTTGAAGACCGGCTTCCCAATGGTCGAGGACCGTTACCTTTTCCTTTTTAAGTTTTTCAACAAGCCCCATCTCCCTGAGCGTCACAGAACCGCCGATCCCTATCTTCATCTTAGGCTTTACATAACCCATTACCTTTTCTAAAAGATCCTTTCTGTTAATGAAAAAGGCAGCATCGAAATAATTCTCTTTCAAGGCCATCACGGTTCGTTCCATCATCTTTTCAATATACCATTTTTTTGTGTCCATCGGTTTACCCCCTGATATAGGTGTTATAGTAAATTCTGCGGGAAGCGTTTGTCAATAACAATCTCCAGCCTGTCATAGCTTACATTAAAAACAGAAAAGTACTATTTCAGGGACGCATGACGCCTTACCGGTTAAACATATAAAATATCGTGTCATGAAAATGATAGCTTTTTATTTGCTCCTCATTTTCCATCAATTTTAATCTGTTTTTTGCTTTGTAGAAGGATACCCCCGTGACCTTAACGATCTCGTCAAGGCTTAACGATCTTCTCTTTAATATATTAAGGACATTTTTAGACCACTCCTTTTCTCCATGCAGAACGGGTGTTTCTTCAAATTTCGAGATTATCTCGCATATATCGCCCAGGAAAGAACGTGCCCTTTCGAGTTCCTCTCTTGTCAGCATCCCCGGTATATCTTCGCTGGGAGGCCTTGTAACAGTGTTTAACTGTATCTTGTCAACACCGACTGATTCGACGACCTCTTTGATCTTGCCCAGCTCCTCTTCGTCGTCATTAATGTCCTTTACAAGCATGACCTCAAGCCATATTTTTCCCCTGAAGTCTTTCCTGAAAAGTTTAAGGCCTGAAATTATTGACTGGGCATCTACCACCAGATGGGGCCTGTTGATATACCGGAATATATCTTCGCTCACAGCATCCAGCGAGGGCAGAATGATATCAGTGGAAAGCAGATCCCTCCGCACGTCGTCCTGAAACAGAAGGGCCCCGCTCGTAATCACCGACACAGGAACAGAGATTGCCCTTTTTACTTCATCTATCATCAGGCCGAGGTCAGAGTTTAATGTGGGCTCGCCTGAACCGGAAAATGTTATATAATCGATTTGGTTTGATTTGTTTGCTTCTTCTATTACCTCGCTGACGATCGCATAAGGATCAAAGAAGCTTTTTCTTTCTATCTGATGGTTTGTTGTTTTCCCGATCTGACAATAGATGCAGTCGAAACAGCAATACTTTCCGGGAATAATATCGACGCCAAGAGAGTTCCCAAGCCGCCTTGACGGAACAGGGCCGAAGACGTATCTGCTCATGAGAGATATTAAACGATTCCCCGTTAAAAGGAAATATAAATCAATATATTGGCTTGATATTGACTTTTCAACTATAATATACTAAAAGTAATTCGCATGGGCGATTAGCTCAGATGGTTAGAGCGCTGGTCTCACATACCAGAGGTCGTTGGTTCGAATCCAATATCGCCCACCATTCTTAATTCCCTGGGGGCCCGATGTCAGGTCATAGCAAATGGAGTTCCATCAAACACAAGAAAGGTGCCGCTGATGCAAAAAGAGGAAAGATCTTCACAAAGCTTATAAAAGAGATAACAACCGCTGCCAGGATAGGAGGGGGAGACCCTGAAGCGAATTCGCGGTTAAGGGTGGCAATCCTTCAGGCAAAATCTGAAAATATGCCAAAGGACAACATTGACAGGGCGATCAAAAAGGGGACCGGCGCCATTGAAGGTGAAAGCTACGAGGAGTACACCTATGAGGGATATGGTCCCGGCGGCGTTGCGATCCTCATAGAGACTCTTACCGACAACAAAAAACGGACAACTGCCGATGTACGCCACATCCTGACCCGGCTGAACGGCAACCTGGGCGAAGCAGGATGTGTATCCTGGATATTTCAGAAGAAAGGCTATATATCCTTTGATAAAAAGAGCGTCAATGAGGAGAAGATCATGGAATTGGCCCTTGATGCAGGGGCTGAGGATGTTGTCGAAACTGACGCAGAGATCGAGGTTATGACCAATTTGTCAAATTTTGAGTCAGTGAAAAAGATCTTTGATGATAACGGAATAAAATATATTGTTTCGGAGATCAGCATGATCCCGCAGACATCGGTAAAACTGGATGGCAAGAACGCGGAAACAATGCTTAAGCTGATGGAAGCGCTGGAAGATTCTGATGATGTCCAGAAGGTGTATGCCAATTTCGATATCCCGTCCTCTGAGATGGAACGTTTGACCCAGTAGGTATCTTTCGTTTATAATCAATTGATATTACGACAGCTTAATCCTTTTTACTTCGCCGTTTTGGCCTGAGAATTCAACATCTTTGCCGTTCAGGAACATCTTTATCCCGCCCGCATTCCCGATAAGAAGGTCAAAACTGTCCTGAGCGCTCAACATGATGACCTCCTGGGGGTTGAGCATAAACTCCTTTTTCTCAATACCATCAATAATAACACTGATCCATGTCCTTTCGTGGCATGATATCATAAGCATTTTCTTGTCGGGGATATTGGAGGAAGGTGACATGAGTTCCGGAGAGCCGGGATTGAAAACACCCATGGACGATTTATGGCTTGTTGCCGAGACGGGAGGAGCGTACATATGCTGATCCTTCTGAGTACGGCTTACAATCAGGTAACCAAGCAAAACGATGATGATGACGGAGTACACAAATGCCTTCCGCGGGATCCTCTTTCCGGGTGGATCGACCATTTGCTGAACCGGTATCTCCGGTTGTACAGTCTTTTCTTCTTCCGCAATGTCGTTGGCGATCTCGCTGAACACATTGAGAAAGTTTGCATATTCCTTGATATAACCCCTGACATAAACACGATGGGGGAGCATGGACCAGTTCCCCTCTTCCATCGCTTCGATCAAGGATTTTCGCACACAGAGAACGCTGGAAACCTGTTGGACAGTAAAGCCCTTTTCTTCCCTTCTGGCCTTTAAAAATCGTCCTATTTTTTCAAGATCAAAAGGCATAAGCGCCACCTTTTGCTGTAAGAAATTGTTGAAACAATGACTTTTTAAGTCATATCGGGTACTTATATTTTATACTTTTATAAAATGTTTGCAACATAAATTTAATATACCGGAGATAAAAAACATTTTCAATGCTGGCCGTCACACTTTTTAAATTATTTGCAATCGGGGCAGATAAGAAGCTGTTCCATCGTGGTGCCGGACCTGGAGGCGATAAACGCCAGCTGTTCAACGGGCGCATGGTATCGATTGCACTTAGGGCACCGCGCAAGCTCAAACCGCTTGTTCCAGATCGTTCTTACGCCGTCTTTTTCTTCGATATATATGTGCCCTGTCGGGCATATAGCAACACAGGCGCCGCACCCTATGCAATCATTTGACGGCTCCCCGTAGGGGGTTGTCACCTTTTTAAAAGGACCTTTCCCGCTCATGCCCAGGGCGGCAGCTCCCACGTTAAGTTCGCAGGTCTTTACGCAGAGATTGCAAAGGATACATTTTCCTTTATCGTTGTCTTTCCTGTATCTGGCTTGTGTTACGCCGTACTCTTTTGCGAGATACTGGATTGTTTCGGAATTGGGACACCTTGCAAGCAGGAGTTCTAAAACGGTTTTTCTCACGAGAAGAACGTCAGGAGACTCTGTAAAGACCTCTATCCCGCTTTCAGCAGGATATAGACAGGATGTTGCGATCCTTTTTCTGTTTCCCTTCCGGACTTCGACCACGCACAACCTGCATCTTCCGTCAGAGCCGAGGGTATCATGGTAGCATAACGTGGGGATATCAAATCCTTCACGGTGTGCAACATCAAGGACGGACTCACCCTTTTCAGCGGTAACCTTTTTTCCATTTATCGCAAATTCTACCATGTTCCTCCCCCCTATGCGTACTTCACTGCGTCGAACTTGCACATATCGTAACAGGTCCCGCACTTTATGCATTTCGATTGGTCTATCGTATGTACCTTCTTTTTTTCACCGCTGATGCAGCCTACCGGGCATTCAGATGCGCACCGCATGCAGCCGGTGCATTTTTCAGCATCTATCATGAATGTTGTGAGGGCTTTGCAAACGCCGGCCGGGCATTTCTTTTGTTCGATATGAACATTGTATTCGTCCCTGAAGTATTTGATCGTCGAGAGAACGGGATTGGGGGCGCTCTGACCAAGGGCACAAAGCGAGCCGAGCTGGATCGCCCTCGCAAGCTCCTCGAGATGTTCCACGTCGCCTTTCGACCCCTTTCCGCTGCATATGTTGTCGACGATCTCGAACATGCGCCGGACACCCTCCCTGCAGGGAGTACATTTGCCGCAGGATTCATCGACGAGGAATTTAAGGAAGTAACGCGCCACGTCGACCATGCAATCCCTTTCATCCATGACGATCATCCCTCCTGAACCCATCATGGAGCCAAGCCTGGTCAGAGAGTCAAAATCAACAGGCATCTCAAGATACTCACCGGGTATGCAGCCGCCTGAAGGGCCTCCGGTTTGAACGGCCTTGAATTTTCTGTTTCCCTGGATGCCGCCTCCAAGCTTGAAGATGATCTCATTGAGCGTTATCCCCATCGGGACTTCAACAAGCCCCGTGTTCTTTACCTTGCCGACGAGCGAAAAGACCTTTGTTCCTTTGCTTTCAGGGGTTCCTATTGATGCAAACCATTCCCATCCTTTATTGATTATATGAGGGACGCATGCCCATGTCTCTACATTATTCAGGTTTGAGGGCTTATCCCAGAGTCCTTTTTCAACGGTATGGATATATTTTGCACGGGGCTCGCCGGTCTTCCCCTCGATGGACGACATGAGGGCCGTAGATTCGCCACATACAAAGGCGCCGCCTCCGCGAAAGATCTTGATGTCAAAATCAAAGCCTGAGTTGAAGATATTAGAGCCCAGGAGACCGTACTCCCTGGCCTTGTCGATCGCGATCGAGAGCCTGTGTACCGCAAGGGGATACTCGTCTCTCACATAGATGAAGCCCTGATGAGAGCTAATAGCATAGCCGCCGACGATCATCCCTTCTATGACGGCGTGCGGGTTGCCCTCCATAAGTGATCTGTCCATAAAAGCGCCTGGATCGCCTTCATCGCCGTTTGCAATGACATACCGGGGTTCTCCGGGGGCGTCTTTGCAAGAGCGCCACTTTGTGCCTGTCGGAAAACCTCCGCCGCCCCTTCCCCTTAATCCTGATTTCTGGATCCAATCGATTATCTCAACAGGATCCATCGCGAGGGCCTTGTAAACAGCCCTGTATCCGCCGGAGCTGATATACTCTTCAATGTCTTCCGGATCGAGGATCCCGTTCTGAGAGAGTACGACCCTTGTCTGGCCTGCGTAAAAAGGGATGTCCCGGGGCGATACATATCTTTTTGTCTTGTCTTCGCCTTTGTAGAGCAGGTTTTCGGCAATTACTCCTTCCCGGATCGTCTTAAGCAGGAGACGGGCGTCATCTTCAAGGTTTCTTTTCCCGACAGTCTGATAAAGTATCTCGTCGTCTCCGAAGACGACGATGGGCCCTCTCTCGCATAATCCATGGCAACCTGTTTTCTTTATGAGCACCTTATCGGCCAGGCCCTCTGCGTTGATAAATTCGCTGAGCTTTTCATAAACCTTGAGAGCGCCTGAAGATACGCAGCCTGTGCCGCAGCATATCTTCACGGTCTTGCCGAAAACCCCGGTCTTTTTTGTGTGTTCTGCCGCTATCCCATCGAGCTGTTCGATCGATACGATCATGTCGATTCCCCATATTCTTTGATTATCTTTTTGACGCTTCCCGGCGTCGTTTTGCCGTAGTCATGCCCGTCAACCCTTACCAGCGGGGCAAGGGCGCAGGCGCCGAGGCAGTTCACGGATTCAAGGGTAAAAAGACCGTTTTCTGTCGTATCCCCCCTTTTGATATGCAATTCCCTCTCAAATGTATCGAGGATATTTGGCCCACCCCTTAAATGGCAGGCTGTTCCAAGGCATACATGAACTGTGTGCTTACCCCTCGGTGTAAGCGAGAGGGAAGAGTAAAACGTGGCAACTTCATATCCCTTGCTGAAAGGTAAATGAAGCATGTCGCAGATGTGCCGGATGGCTTCTTTCGGCAGGTACCGGTATTGCCTTTGAACGTCCTGGAACATGGCAAGAAGGTAGGATTTGTCCTTGCCGTACTTGTCGATGATAGTATTGATTACGGCTGCATCAACCTCCATGTTATCCCCCTTTTCTTATGGACAAAAAACTCTTCTACTTTACGCCGCAGAGATATTTCATCTTTCCCCAGTCTTTTATCACCTTCTCCTGTATCTGGGAAATAGTTTTCACGGTAAGATGCCTGAACCTGCCCTGGCCGTTCATGTAGTCTACCACATGACGTAACGGTTCCGGGTTATACGTAAGTCTGTATTTACCCTTCTCTATCTCGTAGAGGGGAAATACGCCTGTTTCAACCGCAAGCCTCCCGTACCGTATTGCAAGATCGGAGGGTATCCGCCAGCCCGTAGGACAGACGGAGAGGATGTGCAGGTAGGACGGGCCGTTGGCCATCCGCGCCTTTTTGACCTTTGCGAGAAGGTCGAAGGGATAGGAAGGGCATGCTGTTGCAACGTAGGGGATATTGTGGGCAGCAGCGATCTTCGGCATGTTCTTTTTCTGTGTTGACTGCCCGATGCTCCGCTTTCCGGGAGGGCTGGTGGTGGTCATGGCGCCGTAGGGCGTAGACGAAGAACGCTGGATGCCGGTGTTCATATAGGCTTCGTTATCGACGCAGATGTAGGTGAACTTGTGCCCCCGTTCCATGGCCCCTGAGAGCGCCTGGAGACCGATGTCGCTTGTCCCGCCGTCTCCCGCGATGGCGACGACATGGATATCCTTCCGGGGTATCTTCTTCTTCTCGGTGAGGATCCGGAGCGCCGATTCGATGCCCGAGGCAACGGCGGCGGTATTCTCAAAGGCAACGTGGATCCAGGGGAGCCGCCAGCTTGTTGTCGGCAGCGGCGTGGAGATGATCTCCATGCACCCCGTTGCCATGGCGATAATCGTATCCTCCCCGAAAACCTTTAACGCCAACCGCAAGGCAAGCATCTCCGCACACCCCTGGCAAGCCCGGTGGCCGGAGACGGCAAATTCATATTCAGGATGTTCAGTATATAATTCAAGGCTTTTTAATCTCATCCTCTCACCCCTATAACACGATAGTTTTTCTCTTCTTTCGGAGTCTCTTTTTTGGCCTCCGGAGACAACATGTCATCAATGATCCCGTGGAAGTCCTCGGGGTTCACGTCGCGCCCACCGAGCCCTACGATGTAGTTGTTGAGCTGTATTCCCATGCTGTTGCTGTGGACAAGCGAGGATATCTCGTTAAAGAGAGGGCTGTTCATCGCGCCTCCCGGCATTGCCCGTTCGATGACGGCGACCCTTTTGACCCCTTTCAGCGCTGCGATCAGCTCGTCGGACGGGAAAGGCCTGAAAAGCCGGAGGTGGATGAGGCCGACTTCCCTTCCCTCTTCTTTCAGCATATCGATGGCCGTCTTGATATTCTCGTTGATCGATCCCAGGGCGATGAAGACCGTATCGGCCTTCTCTGTATTGTATGTTTCAACAGGCTTATAAGACCTTCCGAAGCGTTTTCCAAAATCGTCCATGACCTCGATGACCACTTTCTTTGAGTCGATGAGCGCCATCTCCTGGGCGTACTTCGCTTCGGTATAGAGCTCGGGCATGCCGTAGGCGCCCATGGTCACGGGTTTGTCAGGATGCAGGGTATACAGCGGGTCATAGGGGGGAAGAAAGGCATCGACCTTTTCCTGTGAAGGGAACTCGATGGGTTCGATAACGTGGCTCAGGGAGAACCCGTCCAGGTTGACCATGACCGGAAGGAGTACCCTCCTGTCCTCGGCGATCTTAAAGGCCATAATGATGGAATCAACGACCTCCTGGCCGTTCTCGCAGAAGAGCATGATCCACCCCGTATCGCGCGCTGCCATTACGTCGGAATGGTCGCCCCAGATGGACAACGGCGACGAAAGGGCGCGGTTGACGGCAGCCATGACGATAGGGAACCGCATGGCCGATGCGATGAAGAGGATCTCGTGCATGAGCTCCATCCCCTGGGCGCTTGTAGAGGTAAAGGTCCGTGCGCCTGCAGCAGAAGCGCCGCAGCAGGCGGACATGGCGGAATGCTCCGATTCGACATTGACGTAGGAAGCATCAAGCTCGCCGTTCGCAACGAGCTCAGAAAGGTGCTCCACAATATGCGTCTGGGGGGTTATAGGATACGCGGCGACGACTTCGACCCGCGCCAGCTTTGCCGCGATGGATGCCGCGATGGATACTTCAATACCGGTCTTTCCTTCCTTCATCGTTCTTCCTCCACCATCGTGATCGCGCCGGGCTTGCATTCTTTCGCGCAGATGCCGCACCCCTTGCAGTAGTCGAGGTTCGCTGCGTAAAAGCCTTCGTCGTTCTGGTAGATCGCAGCATCGGGACAGAAGAGCCAGCAGAGGCCGCACTTGATGCACTTCGCATCATTCCAGACAGGCTTCATGGTACGCCAGTCGCCTGTCTTGTATTCCATTGCGTTGCCGACTTCCTCTATGACGCACCCTACGTTCAGCTCATGCCATTTGTATTGGTCCATCGGTTTTGCCATAGGATGACCCCCTGAAATATTATCCTTATATCACTCAGCGTTGCCTGTAAAGTCAAGGCTATCCATGTTAATATATTTTTGGATTTTAATCAATATTATAAATAGCCCTTGTTTGGCTTTCAGTCATGAGCATCCTTGGTTCTGCCGTAGCCCGGGATGACGTTTTGCCAATCTGCATAAATATTTAAGTTGACAAATAGAGAAAGTTGATTAAAATAAAGAACGAGAAAGGAGGTACGACAATGCCGATATATATCATGATCAGCACTCTAACCGACGAAGGAAGAAAGACGATCAAAAAGCATCCCGAAAGGATAGAGGGTGTCAACCGGGAGATCGAGAATATGGGGGCAAAAGTTCTCGCGCAGTATGCAGTCCTGGGACAGTATGACTTCGTGAATATTCTCGAGGCGCCAAACAACGAAGCAATAGCGAAATTATCCATTGAGCTTGGCTCAAGGGGAACCTTGCAGCTTATTACCTTCCCCGCAATCCCTGTCGATGAGTTTATAGAAAAGATGAAGTAAAGGTAACAAAAGGGGCTTTATGCCCCTTTTTGTATTTTAATGATACGCAAAGCCTGCCGTTGGCGCTGCCGTATATTATATTAAGGTTGACAACCGGGAATATTAATTTTATGAAATCTCTGACATATAAGGATGCCGGCGTCGACATTCACAAAGCAGACAAGCTGATCGACGGGATAAAATCAAGGATCCAGAAGACCTTTCTCCCGGAAGTTCTCAACCCTATCGGAGGATTTGGAGCTCTTACGGAGCTTCCGAAAGGATACGACAATCCTGTCCTTGTCAGTTCTACCGATGGCGTGGGGACAAAGGTCAAGATCGCCATTCTTTCCGGCAAACACGATACAGTAGGGATCGACCTCGTCGGGATGAGCGTCAACGATATACTCACGCTGGGAGCAAAACCTTTCTTTTTTCTCGATTATTATGCATGCAACAGCATTGAAGAAAATGTCTATAAGAGCGTCATAGCCGGGATATGCGACGGCTGTGAGATGGCCGGGTGCGCGCTCATCGGCGGCGAGACGGCCGAGATGCCTTCCATGTACCATGAGGGGGAATACGACCTCGCCGGCTTTGCCGTCGGCATTGTGGAAAAAGAGAGGATCATCGACGGTTCCCGTATCTCCGAAAATGACAGCATTATAGGGCTGGCCTCAAACGGCCTTCACAGCAACGGGTTCTCGCTTGTCAGAAAGGTGTTCTTCGATGTACGCCATTTTGACATCGATGCCGAGATCGAAGGCATAAAGGGAAAATTATACGAAGAGTTGCTGAAACCCACAAGGATCTATGTAAAACCGGTTCTCGGCACACTGGAGAGCCTGGACATCAAGGGCATGGTACACATAACCGGAGGGGGGCTTCCGGGCAATATCAAAAGAATAATTCCGGAAGGCCTCTGCGCGAGCATCGGCCATTCGCAGGAGCGTATACCAGACATCTTCAAGCTCATCATGGAGCTTGGCAACATAGAACTTCAGGAGATGTACTCGACCTTCAACATGGGCGTGGGGTTTGTCCTTATCGTTGGGAAAAAAGACGAGCGGGCCGTCATAAAAACCCTGTCTGATCTGGGGGAGACGGCATTTCCTATGGGGGCTATCGAAAAGAGCCCCGATGGCGAGAGAGTCCATATCTCTTTTTCTGCCGATTAATCAAAAAAATTCAGCTCAAATCTCCAGCGCCTTTAACTGTTCCAGGACATACTTGCGAATCTCCTGAGGAGTCCTGCCTTTTTCGAGGAATTTCCCTTTTTCATACCAGGGATTCAGCAGGTCGGAATATTCTCCTCCGCAGTCGCACCTTGAATCTATGTTCTGATCAAGGGGAACTACCTTATCCTTGTAACAGCCCAGGCACCGCAAGACCCTCTTGGCGCCGGACATCTTGCCGCGCTTCGCGATAGGCTTTCCTTCGATCTCGATGATATCCATGGCAAAGTCTATGACCTTCGCGTTGGTGATCGTTGTACCTACCCCGTAAGAATCGGCATACTGATTCAACTGGAGTATCTTTTTTTCATCTATCCCGCCGCTTACGAATATTTTGACATGGCCGTGGCTGTGAATGTTCAGCTCCCACCGGACCTCTTCAAGTATCTTGAGAAAGTCCCCCCTTCTTGTTGACGGCGTATCGAGCCTCACTGCATAAAGCCTTTCCTTGAGCGCATCGGCAACCCTCAGCGCCTCCACCTTTTCGTCATTAAAGGTATCGATGAGGGCAACCCGTTTTATCCTTTTGTCGATCACCTCATCGAAGGCGTTCAACGCGTCGACTGTATCGCCGATTATCAATATCAGGGCATGGGGCATCGTCCCTGCGGGCTCCTCGCCGATGGTCTCCGCATCGTAGACAACGGATACCCCGTCGCATCCTCCGATGAAAGCGTTCCGTTCCACCATGGGAGCAATGGCTGGGTGCACCCGCCTTGCACCGAAACTGATGACCGGTTTATTGCCTGCCGCCTTCTTGCAGCGGGCTGCCTTCGTGGCAACCCCCGATGCCTGACATATTAAGCCTAAGATGGCAGTCTCCATTATGCCGAAATCTGTATACATACCTTCTATTTCGAGTACGGGTTGATAGGGTTTGATCACTGTACCTTCCTTCATCGCCCGTATCTTCACCTTGAGGCCGTTCACTACCTGTGCCACCTCTTCCATACCGGAAAAAACCGCCCAGGGTATATTATCAGGAAGTCTTTTAACGATAAATTCAGCGCGGACCCATTTGTCGATACCTTTCTTTTTTAGAATCTCGAGGGTTCTTTCAAAATATACGTCTGTAACTTTGCCTTTTTTGATGTCATCGAAGTCGGCAACAAAGAACATAATCACTCCCGGTTTTTTGAACTTATCATAATAGAAAAAGGTCGATAATGCAATAGCTTGTATGCGGAAATCGTATGCCGGGAGATTTTATGAATTTCTTAAGGGGCATTCATGACACATGGGCGTCTTTTTGCAGTACCTTTGGCACAGAAGCACGATAAGGGCATGGAATTCGTTATAGAGATATACATCGGCCGGTAGATTTTTCATGAAATAAGCCTGGACGTCTTCGTAGCTCTCTCCGTTATAAAGCCTGTGGTTCTTCAAAAACCTTTTTGTATATGCGTCAACGACAAAGACAGGTTTGTCAAACGCGTACAACATGATGCTGTCGGCGGTTTCAGGCCCAATGCCGTTTATCGCCAGCAATATATTTCGAAGTTCGCTAACACCGAGAGACGCAAGCCTTTCAATATCCCCGCTGTAGTGCTCGTAAAGCACGGCAACAACATTTTTCAGCCTTCTCGCTTTTATATTAAAGTACCCCGCAGGCCGGATTACATCGGACAAAAGCGCCGGAGCGGCATAATATAGTCTTTTTATATCCAGCAGCTTTTTTGCCTTTAAGTTCCTGATCGCCCTCTCGACGTTCTTCCACGACGTGTTCTGCGTCAGCATTGCCCCGACGATGACCTCAAGCTGGGTTTCTCCGGGCCACCACTTCCGCGGGCCAAACGCTTCAAGAAGAATGCGGAATATATTGTTAAGTCTTTGCTGAGTGTTCATTCTCGCTGGTATAGGAGATGTTATGTATAATGGCCAGCAGCTCTTCCCGGTCATTATATACCTTTATATCAATTCTTCCTATTTTTTTGCCTTTGTACGTATATTGCGCCTCGCCGAAAATAGTTTCACCTGCTGCTGCCCCCTTCAGATACTGGATGGTTGATTCAACGAGCACCGCTTTTCTCCCGAGGCTGTTGCCGCAAGCGCCGCCGACCTGATCGGCAAAAGCATACAATATACCGCCATGGACGCTGCCGAAAATGTTCATGTGCTCTTTATTCAGGGTCAACTTTCCCTTTGCAAACCCTTCCCTTACTTCGCAAATCTCTATGCCGATCAACCTGCCGACACCGCATTCATTGAAGATCTTCAGGATGTATTCTCCGTGCATACGAAAGGCCGCCTTTCATTTATTATCACAATTAAAACATTCCCAACAATGAAAAGAAACAAAAAATATTGTCAAAAAAGATCGCATATGGTAGATAACCTATCAGACATACGATTCAGCTTGCAAGGGAAGCGAAGTGAAAATCTTCCGCTGTCCCGCAACTGTAATGGGTTTAAGGCAGCACATGGGCGCATGCCCGGCCACTGTTCTGCATCGTGTAGAACGGGAAGGCGTGCTAAGCCGCATTACCTAAGCCAGGAAACCTTGAGCTGAATTCGAAAAAACACTGCCTTACGAGGTATAAGGAGGTTTTCCATGCTTTACACCGTCTTTTCAATCCTATTTTTCATCTTTATCTCAGCACCTAATGTCTTTGCAGAGGAGGTCCCGTACAAGCTTGACAATATTGTAGTAACGGCAACGCGCACCGAAACCGTTCTTCAGGAAACCCCGGCAAACATCACCGTTATCACCAGCGATGAGATGGAGCAGAAAGGCGCGACGACCCTGATTGACATCTTCAAAGAAGAGCCCAGCATCACCACAAAATCATTTTCCGGCAATGTAAAGCAGTCGAGTATCGACATGCGTGGCTATGGTGAAGCGGCTCCCCAAAACGTGCTCTTTCTCATTGATGGGAGGAGAGTGAACAATGTTGATATATCCGGCGCAGATCTTGCCCAGATACCGGTTGCCATGATCGAGAGGATTGAGATATACAGGGGGTCGGCAAGCGTAATGTTCGGCGACAATGCGTCGGCAGGCGCAGTCAATATCATCCTTAAGAAGGGTGAAGGCAAACCAAATGTGATGGCGAAGATGTTCACAGGAAGTTACGACACTCTCAGCCCCAGCCTGAGCCTCTCCGGGGGGTTCAAGAAGTTCTCCTACTTCCTCTTATCATCCTCACATGATTCGAACGGCTATAGGGAGAATCAAAACCTGCAAATGAAAGATGTCTTCGGCAATTTTTCTATCGACCCCTTCAAAAACCTTACTGTAAATATCAAGGCGGGACATCATAAGGACCGCTATGGTATGCCTGGAGCAGTACTATGGCAAGACCTTATAAGCGGCGCTGCCAAAAGAACAGATGCGAGCACTCCATCTGACAATGCCTCCACAGAGGACAATTTTGTTGATATGGAGGCCGCGGTAAAGCTTGCAGAAGATGTAAAGCTGTCCATCGGCGGGTCATATAGGAAAAGACACAATGCCTCATACTTCTATTCATCCGGTGTTTTTTTCGGTTTTCCCTGGTCATCAGAGGGTAACGGGATGGGGAGCCTCGAAACGTATGGGTTCACTCCACGGATAGTGATCGATAAATCGCTCTATCGGTTCAAGAATACATTCACTATGGGATTCGATTACTATAAATCCCCTACCACACTGGACTCATCAGGAGGGTTTACCTTTTTTGGCGTTACCACTCCCTCGCAAACCCTTGCCGATATTACAAAAACCGACTACGGAATATATGCGAACGAGAAGATCTACCCTTGCGACAACCTGATCCTCGATATAGGTTACAGGGTACACAAGGCCGTTTATGATTCTAATTATACGGATTACGTTACCCCTACCCTGTCTACTGCATACCGCACTCATGATCGGAAAGAAGCCTTCCGGGCATCGATCAATTACCTCTTCAGCAAGACCGGCAACGCCTTTATTACTTATGCGAAAGGCTTCCGTTTCCCCTCAACAGACGAACTTGTGAATACGCAGACAGGGGCGATAACTACAGATCTGAGACCGCAGACCGGGTGGGAGATCAACATAGGCGCCCGGTGGAATCCATTCAAGCGCTTCGGTGGTTCCCTTACCTTGTTTCAGTCGAAAAATCACGATGAGATATTTTACAATCCCTTCACTTTTACTAATTCAAACTATGAAAAGACCAGGAGGAGAGGCATAGAGACACAGATGAATTTTCTCGTCACGAAAAAGGTCAGAGTGGGCATTGGGTATTCATACACGGAGGCAAAATTCGACGGCAGCCAGCTCATCAATAATACCGATGTGGACGGTAACGACATACCCCTCGTACCGACGAACAAGGTCACGTCGAACATATCCTACTCCTTCAATAATTTCGTCGCGAACCTTATTGCCGTCTATATAGGAGACAGGTATGCGATCAGCGATCAACTCAACAGCCACAGGAAGCTGCCCGGATATACGACCTGCGATTTCAATCTATCGTACAAATATAAAGATCTCGAGGCGCTCTTTGGAATCAAGAATTTGACTAACGTGGAATACAGCGAATTAGGCGTGGCGAGCACAACATCTTCGAGGATCAACCTCTACCCCTCCCCTGAGAGGAACTACTTTCTTAGGCTGACGTACACGTTCGGATTGTGACGACGTCGTCAATGCCTTTCCCGTTCTATAGCGTCACCATGGCAGGTGTGATTCTAATCATTGAAAAAATAATGCATTTAATTTATATAGAGTATAATAGGCGGGAATATTATGGCGGCGGGCAGAGAGCGCAACAGATATGTCCAGGAGCAGCTCCATTTTTTTCAGACGCTGATCGACAAAGTTCCAAGCCCCATATTCTATAAAGATATTTGGGGATGCTATCTTGGCTGTAACAAGGCCTTCGAAGAGTATCTCGGGGTCAAGCGGAACGAGCTCATGGGCCTGAGCGAGATCGATATCGTGAAAGACCCGCAAAAAAACCCATTACATTGCGCGATCAGCCTTGATATCTCAGGACATCCGGGCAGCGGCAAATACGAGACGTCCATCAATCATTCTGATGGCTCCGAGCGGAACGTAATCATCGAGGAAGCCCCTCTGACCGACCTGAACGGCATTGCTATCGGGTTCGTAGGCGTCATCAATGATATTACCGAAATAAGGGTTGCCGAAAAAGAAAGGGTGAGGGTAAGCAAGCTCGAGTCCCTTGGCGTCCTCGCAGGAGGCATAGCCCATGACTTCAACAACATCCTTACGACGATCCTCGGCAATATAGCCCTTGCCAAGATTTACGGGGATGTGAACACGGACAAGCTGCAGCGCCTCCTTGAAAACGCAGAGCAGGCGGCAATAAGGGCAAAAGATCTGACCAGAGAGCTTCTCATCTTTTCAAAGGGAGGCTCGCCCGTCAAAAAGGTTATGTCGATCCGGGATCTGTTGGAAAATACCGTCGCTTTCTCGCTTGCAGGAACGGCTGCCAATTATGAGCTTGATATGGCGTCCGATCTTTTTTCTGTGGAGATCGACGAGAACCAGATAAGCCAGGTTATAGGCAACATCGTCCTGAATGCTGAGCAGGCTATGCCTCATGGCGGCACCGTCAGGGTAGCCGCCGAGAACGTGACCCTTGATAGCGTCAACGGGCCGCTCAATGCAGGTGACTATATCACGATATCCATCAAGGACCAGGGCATCGGGATATCGGAGAAACATCTCGACATGATATTCGACCCCTATTTCACAACAAAGGAAAAAGGGAGCGGCCTCGGACTGGCGATATGCCATTTCATCATCCAAAAACATCAGGGCCATATCGGCGTGGAATCGACTCTCGGAGTAGGAACAACGTTTGTCGTATACCTGCCAGCCGCTGAAGTAAAGCACAAGGCCGAAGAGCAGAAAGACAAAACCGTCATGATGAGCGGCCACGGGAAGATACTTGTTATGGATGATGAAGAGACTATCCGGAGCATGGTCGGCGATATATTGCAGTACCTTGGGTATACCGTTGACTTTGCAAAGGACGGGGAAGAAGCGTTGAGTATGTATGCAAGCCGGCCCTATGACGCGGTCATCCTGGATCTTACCATTCCTGGAGGTATGGGCGGAAAGGAGACGATCGAGCATCTTCGCGCTATCGATCCTGCCATCAAGGCGATCGTATCGAGCGGATATTGCAATGACCCGATAATGTCCGATTACAGACAATATGGCTTCAAAGGCGTTATCGTAAAGCCTTATACTATCCACGAGATCAGCAGCGTGCTGAGAGATGTGATGTCTTGAGATAAATTGTTTACGGCGAAATAGTCCATCTCCCCGCCCTTCTGTGACAGGTATCAGAATTTTATTGCCGCAACCATACGGTTATGCTATAAAAAATCACATCGCCGACGTAGCTCAGAGGTAGAGCAGCTCACTCGTAATGAGCAGGTCGTGGGTTCAATTCCCACCGTCGGCTTTAGTTTTTTTGATTTTTTATAAAAAAACCGGAGGAGACCCAGAGATAATCCCCTCCGGCACCGCAGCAAGGTAAACCAGCTACCCTGCGTTCATTTTTTTTATAATACTATCTGTAAATCGTTTTTTCTGTAAAACAGGCTACATTCATGTTAAATATTGATCAAAAAGGTTTAGGATGAACAAAGGCAAAAAAGAACCGCCGCGCCTTTCCGGCTCCCCGTATGTTACGGACGGCGTGGGCAAATTTAACGATGAGTTAAAAATCCTTCTGACCATATCTAAGATCAGGCACTACCAAAAGGGCCAGATCATTTATATGCAAGGGGAAAAAAGCAAATGTTTTTATTTTGTGGGGCAAGGTAAAGTCAAATTAAGCATATTCAGCGAAAGCGGATCGGAAAAGATAATTGCCATCCAGGAAGATAACACATTTTTTGGCGAAAGCGCAGCCTTTGACCGGTACTCCCATTTTTATACGGCCATAGCGCTTGAAGAATCAGATATCCATGTCATCGACATTGACGAAGCCGAGAACATGATCAGGGCATACCCGGAAATCTCGTTCCTTATCATTACCACCATCATAAGAAGACTACGGCTCCTTGGCCTGCAGGTCAAAGATCTTTCATTTCTCGATGCACAAAAAAAGGTGGCTCACGTCCTTCTGCGGCTGATGCACGAGGTTGGTGAACGTGGCAGCGAAGGCATGCTCATCAAAAAAAGGATCACCCACGAAGACCTTGCAAACATTACGGGCCTTTCGCGCGTAACGGTCACAAATGTCCTGAACCATCTCAACCGGTTAAAGCTCATCACAAAAGGGCGTCTTAAATATACGATCATTGATCCGGAAAAGCTCGAATCTCTATTGGAGGTCAAAGAATAAAACCGTTATGACTCGATGCCGATAAGTTCGTATACCTTCAGGGCACCAAGCATAGAGTCTATTTCGTATATGCCGACTTCACGTACGTTAAGGTGCGATTGCGCAACACGGTGCGTCTTTTCGCTGATGAGAATGCCATTCTTTATTGATTTCGTGATCCCCTGCAGCCTGAAGACTGTGTTCACGGGATCGCCGATAACCGTGTAGTCGATCTTTTTGTCGAAGCCTATGTTTCCTATAACAACCTCGCCCGTGTGTATGCTGATGCCTATCGTAAGGGGAGTGTTTATCTTGCTCAGGAAATAGTTGCTCACCGACTCTATAGACCGTTTCATTTCCAGTGCGGCAGCTATTGCGTTGTCTGCATCCGAAGGACTCGCGACTGGCGCCCCAAAGATTGCAAGAAAGCCGTCGCCGAGGTATTTATCAACAATGCCGTGATGGTTAAAAACAATTCCTCCCATCGTGGAAAAAAAGTAATTAAGCATCGAGACGGTCTTTCTGGGACCGATCTTTGTGGCGAGCTTCGAAAATCCGCGAATGTCAATATTCAATAAGGTGAGTGTTTTGAACTCATCGATAAGTGTTCTCCCGGTCTGTTCGCCGTGGATGATCTTGTCAACAACTTCCTTGGGGACGAATTTCTGGAACATCTGCCTGATCCCCCGTTCGTGCTCTGTCATCGAGACCGTTTCCCGGTAAAGGCGGGCATTCTCCATGGCAATGGTCACTGAAGAGACAATCGACTGGAGAAGTTGTTCATCATTTAATGTGAAATCCCCGTTTATCTTGTTCAGTAATTCTATTACACCCAACACCTTTCCCTGGGAAATGATGGGCACACAAAGGGCAGATCTCGTTTGAAATCCTGTTACCTTGTCGACGTCGGCACAAAAGTGGGGTGACTGTCTGACATCATTCACGATCATGGGCTTGCCGCACGTAGCAGCGTAACCGGCTATTCCCTGTCCGAACCTTAGCTTAAATTTCTGTATCTTTTCGAAATTCACGTTGAATGTTACCTTGAATTCCAGCTCGTTATTGTTAAGCAAAAGCAGCGAACCGGCCTCCACATTCATAACGATACGAACCATATCCATCGTGTACTTGAGGACCTGGTCAATGTCGAAGGTGGATGATGCCAGCACGTTGCCGATCTGTGTAAGCGTATCAAGTTCCTTTTTTCTCTTTTTGATCGAAGTGGAAAGCTTATTCTTGGCAATGGAAAGCGCAACGCTTCCCGCGACAATGCTCATGAAATCGCCTGCCCTGTGGAAAATCATTGGTTCGTGAGCGTAGAGAATAAGCATCCCCCTTGCCTCGTTCTCTGTTTTCAGCGTGCTGAGCATGCAGGAGTTGTACCTCTGATTTAAAAGTGGTATCTTTTCACCTTCTCCGTTCAGGCTGCTCAGGTCATCTATGATCAGCGTTTTCCCCTGATCCATAATCTTATCAATAACGGAGCCTTTATACAGACAATAGGAGCCTTTTATAATATCCGTCTTTTCCTGTGAGAGTATGTCGAAGACAAAAAGCTCCTCGGGATGGTTATCGTCTTTGATGAGTATTATGGCAAGATCAAAAGGCACCAAAGAACGTACATCCTGCAAAAAGACATTCACAAGCTCATCTTCCTGTGAGTTTGTGTTGATGTTCTTCATTACCTTTTCAATAATTTTTAGATATTCGGCATCGATCTCATTTTTTTTGCTGAGACGCAGATTCTCATACGTGAAGGCGGCAGTGCTCAGAAGCGGGGTCAAGACCTCTGTATCTTCAATGGCAAAAGGCGTAGAATCGTCACGCCTTGATATCGTAACGACCCCGATAATATCCTTAATGGTTTTTATCGGCATGCAAATAAATGATTTTGTAGCGTAGTTAGAACGGTTGCTTCTTGCAAAGCGGTTGTCTTTTTCTATGTCTTCCACAACAATGGGGGTTTTGTTGATAACAGCGTATTTTGCAATGCTCGTGGAGAAGTCGATCTTCTCTCCTGTTGTCAGATTCCTCCCAAGCCCGATCGTTGAGTGGACTATGAAATTCTTACGTGATGGCCTTTCAAGAAGCAGGACAGAACCCACATCGGCATTGACGAGCTTTAAAGCCCGCTCAAGAGTAATATACAAAAGCTCTTCTGTGTCAAAGGTAACGTAACAAAGGTCAGAAAGCTCTTTCAGGGTCGATATCTCCGCCGCCCTCTTTTCCAGCTTGCTGCAGGTTTCCTGGAACTGGTTCTCGATAACGCGGAATGAATTGGCGATAACGTTGATCTGGTCGCCGTCTTGATATTCCACGTTTGCGGCGCTTTGAGTTACATCCCTGGAAATATCCTCGGATATCCGTACGATCTTGGAGAAGATATTTCTGAGTATCCAGTAGCCGTAAAGGGAGCAGGCCAAAACCGCAAGGAGCACTATCTGAAAGGTATTATCTCTGAAGATGTTATATTTGATGATCAGAAATAGTATGGCCGCAAAGGGGATAGGGAAAAAAAAGCCAAAGATAATTTTAAGCTTGTAAAAAAGATCTTTATTGTTAAGCGTTATATCGCTTGACCAATGATTCGTTTTTCCATTCATGATCAGCACCGCCTGTTCAATTCACACAAAAAGAACGGCAACCCGTACAGCTATTCACAATCAAAGATATTCACGATGCTATCTCTATATACAGAATTTTTTATTATAGTACCGTTGTTTTGTCAAGACAAAAATGAATGTTTTAAATAATAATTAACCTTATTTATTGTACATTTTCATTAACTCATTGTATTCACTGCTTTATTTTATAATCGTTGATATAGGCTATGTAAGATAATAGGATACTTTCCTTTTTACAGCATGTTAAACTTAATATTTCATGCTGATTCTCTATAATCATTTTAAATTATTATTATAATTAATTATTATTGATAAATATACTACTTTTTTGTTGAAGATGGAAATTCTATTGCAATGGCATTTACGATGCATTCAGCGACGCAAAAACCGCATTCCTCGCAAAATTCCGGATCAATAAAGGCCTTCTCATTCTCCACAACTATTGCCAGCGGTGGACAGACTTCGATGCAGCTTTTGCACCCGGTGCACAGTTCTGTGTCTATCTTCGGTATCATCAGATCACCATCCCCAGGCGGTACCCATCGTGGATCGCATTGTTAAGCCGCCTCGGTCTTTTTGCATCACCAACGAAGTAGACCTCTTTTGCCGCCGCAAGGTCCCTCCATTTCTTTTCCGGCTCTAAAACGGCCGCTACAATGATATCTGCTTCAAAGCTGCCGGCCTTTTTGCCGTTGAGGTAGACAATGCCCTTTTCTACCCGTTCAATGCCTGTGTTCGTGAAAAATGCAGCCTTTCTTGTCTTCATCAATCTTATATATTGCCAGAGGTAGAAAGGGTTCACGTCGCGCCCTATCTTGCCGCTCTCTTCGATGATCGTTATTCGGTAGTCACCCTGCCTCAGCAGGAATATCGCTACCCCGAGTCCGGTTCCGTTGCCGCCGATTATTGCCACCCTTTCCCCAGGTTTTTGGCCTTTAACCATAATGTCTGCAGGGGTGAGGCAGGAGGCGTTTTCTGCATCAGAGTACTGTCTGATCGTTGCTCCCGTTGCAATAACGGCAGCGTCAAAAGATCCTGCTTTTATAATATCGGGGGTAGACTCCTCACCAAGGCGTATCTCTACCCCCAGCCTTCTGCATTCCTTTTCGAGGGTTCTTATTGGCCTCAAAAGCTCCACAGCACCTTCGTCTACCAAAGAAGCTAAATTAATGTTCCCGCCTGTAATGCTGTTCTTTTCAAAGATAACGACCTCGTGGCCCCGCTTCGCTGCGACAACGCCGCATTGAAGCCCTGACGGGCCGCTGCCGACGATGGCGATCCTCTTTTTCGTAGATGCCTTTTTGAATCCGTAATACCCCCATTCCAGCTCCCTTTCATGGCCTACCGTTGGCCTGACCGAGCACATTATGGGCTGGTGGTAGTAGAGCCTCGAAAAGCACAGGTTGCAGGCGACGCAGGGAATTATCTCTTCTTCGCGCCCTTCTGCGACCTTTTTCGGCAGCTCAGGGTCTGCGATCATCGGCCGGCACATCTCCCAGAAATCGATCATATTTCCGGCGATAGCCCTCTCGGGGATATCTGAGGTGAACTGGCGGAAGGCCATCATGACCGGTATCGAGACTTTTTTCTTGACCGCTTCGGCAACAGACAGCCAGTGTCCCATGGGGACATCCCTCGTAATGACGGACTGCGAGGATTCGTGCCACCCTATAGTAACGCTCAGATAATCGGCTCCGGCCTCTTCAGCGATACGGAAGCTTTCAATGCTTTCGTCGACGCTATTCCCCCCTCTGTCATCGAGCAGCTCATGGCCGCAGAGTCTGACGCCGACGGGCATACCGCCTGTTTCCGCCTTGATGCCCTGGAGCACTTCAACCATCAGCCTGCACCTGTTCCTGATATCTCCCCCGTATTCGTCTGCCCTTTTGTTTGTATAGCGGGATATGAAGGTGGAGAGGAGATAGCCGACTATGCCTGATATCTCGATCATATCGAAACCCGCTGCCTTTGCCCTTTTCGCTGCTTCGATATGATCCTTTAGCGACGCCCCGATGTCCTCCTTTGTCATTTCCCGCGGCGGCTTGAAGTAGGAAAGCTTCTGGGGCACTACAGACGGCATGAGGCAGTAATCCAGGTCAACCCCGCCTTCCCTTCCGCAGTGAAGTATCTGAATGCAAGACAGGGCACCGTTTTTTTTGATAACATCTGCAATGCGCGCCAGTCCGGGTATAAACCTGTCGTCCCATATTGCCATCATCCCCTTAAAGCCCCTTCCCTCGCCTTTTTTATCAGGGTATGCGCCCTGGGTAGTGACAATCGCCGCTCCTCCCTTTGCCTGGGCCTCCATATAGGCAACTTCCCTGTCGCTGACAAAACCGTCGCTGAAGGGAAAATTGGTTTCTGTTGCAGCATATTTAATACGGTTTTTCGTTTCAAAAGGGCCTATACGGCCCGGTGAAAAGACGTGAGGGTATTGTTCCATGAAGGTCCCTTTCGTGAGCTTTTTCTCTTAAACATCCTGAGGGGTTATATGCCAGATATTTTCGGCGTATTCCCTTATGGCCCTGTCGCTTGAAAATTTTCCCGACCGCGCAACGTTGAGAACAGCCATCTTTACCCATCGGTCATGCTCTTTGTATGCCCTTCCAACTTCTTCCTGACAGGCTATATATGACGCATAGTCAGCCAGAACACAATAATGGTCACTTTCCAGCAGGCTCTCTACTATCGGCTGAAAGTATCCACGGTTTTCAGGCGAGAAAAAGTCACTCGACAACTGATCCATCACCTGGGCAAGTTCTTTATTCTGCTCCACAAATTGACGGGGGTTGTAACCCTGGCGCAACCGGATGATCTCATCTGCGGTCAATCCGAAAAGGAAGAAGTTTTCCTGGCCAACCTCTTCGCGTATCTCCACGTTCGCCCCATCCAGAGTTCCTATCGTCAGGGCTCCGTTGAGGGTAAATTTCATGTTGCCGGTCCCCGACGCTTCATAGCCGGCGGTTGATATCTGCTCTGACAGGTCAGCCGCAGGCATGATGAGCTGCGCGAGCGTCACGCCGTAATTCGGGACAAAGACAATCTGAAGTTTATTTCTTACCTGCGGATGGGCGGAGATCACCTCTGCAACATTGTGGATAAGCTTGATGATAAGTTTGCACATCGTATATCCCGGCGCTGATTTACCCGAGAACATGATGGTCCTCGGCGTAAAACCTTCGTCTACCCTGCCCTCTCTTATTCTGTTATAAAGGGTAATTGCGTGGAGTACGTTTAAAAGCTGCCGTTTATATTCGTGGAATCTCTTTACCTGACAGTCAAGAAGAAACTGCGGCTCAAAGGACAGGTGAAAATCTTTTTCAAGGGCTTTCAGGAGCCTCATCTTGTTGTTTTCCTTTATTTCAGCAAAACGCTTGCGGAATTCGCTGTCTTCTGCAAATGGCTCAAGCCTTTTAAGCTCTTCGAGATCCTTTGTCCATCTGTCTCCGATCGACTCGCTGATCAGCCCGGAAAGTTCAGGATTTGCCTCAAGAAGCCAGCGCCTGTGGGTGATCCCGTTCGTGACATTCTGAAAACGTTCCGGAAACATAAGGTAAAAATCCGGGAAGACATTCGTTTTTAACAATTCGGAATGGAGTCTGGAAACCCCATTTACAGTATGGCTCCCGACAATTGCAAGCCTGGCCATATGGATCGTCTTTTCCCCGTCCCCCGTCACTAAAGCCATGTTGTTGCGCCTTTCCGGTTCGTCGGGAAACCGCCGCGTAACATAAACAAGAAATTTTCTGTCGATCTCCCTGATGATCTGAAGGTGGCGGGGAAGCAGGTTGCCCAGAAGCCCTTCAGGCCATGTTTCAAGGGCTTCTGGGAGTATGGTGTGGTTCGTATAGCCAAAGGTTTTCATTGTTATTTTCTGCGCCACATCCCATGGCAACCCTTCTTCATCTATGAGGACTCTCATCAGTTCGGCGATCGAAATGGACGGATGGGTATCGTTGAGTTGTATCGAGACCTTTTCCGGCAGGGTATTGTAGCTTGTATGGAATTTCTTGTAACGCCTCATAATGTCGCCAAGCGTAGCGGCAACAAAGAAATACTGCTGCTTCAGACGCAGCTCTTTCCCCGCAAAAGAGAGATCGTTGGGATAGAGGACCTTTGAAATGTTTTCACTGTTATTTTTATCTTCAACTGCTTTTACATAATCACCGCTGTTAAAATATTCAAAATTGAAGTCTCTCGTTGATTTTGCCGCCCAGAGCCGCAGAGTGTTGACGACCTCATTGTGGTACCCGGGTATCGGATAATCGTAGGCCATTGCCATGATCTCGTCAGTATCCACCCACTGCGTCCTGCCGTCTGAAAAGACCTCAACGCGACCGTAGAAATGGACCGGGTAGAGAAGCTCGGGCCTTGCGAACTCCCAGGGGTTCCCGTACCTGAGCCAGTTGTCGGGTGCTTCTGTCTGGTACCCGTCCTTTATCTTTTGAGTAAAGATCCCATACTCGTAACGGATCCCGTATCCGTAGCACGGGTACTGAAGTGTCGCCATAGAGTCGAGGAAACAAGCCGCCAGCCTTCCGAGGCCACCGTTTCCTAGCCCCGCATCCCACTCATGTTCAAGCGCGTCTTCAAGGCTTGTAGCGAGGACATCCGCTGCCTCTTTATATTCATCAACCAGGCCCAGATTAATCAGATAATTCTTCAGCAGCCTTCCGAGGAGAAATTCGAGCGAAAGGTAGTACAGCCGCTTCGCATCCACATTGTAATAATGTTGCTGCGTTTTGATCCATTTCTTTACGACCTGCGTCCTCACGGAAAGGGCAATGGCGTTATATTTGTCCCTCTCTGTTGCCGAGTACATGTCTTTCGAGAGCGAATAGGTAAGATGATTGAGGATGATCCGCCTGTAATCCTGCTTTTCTGATGTCATGGGATATTCTCTCCTTTGCAGTTGTTCCGGTCTCTCTCTTTACTTCTTTTTGTTTTTCTTCCGTTGTCCTTTCTGCCTCTTTTCCTCTTCACCTTTCAAATACATAATGCCAAGGCCGGTGCAGACCAATACTATTACGACGGAAAAAAAGACCTTCAGGTCCCCTGCCTCAAATATCAACGAATAAAGCATGATAGCAAAAAAGGTTGCAGCGATCACAAGGAGGATAATGCCTTTTACCTGTGGAGCCTTCATCCGTCCACCATTTTATCAAAACTTTCCCTGAAAAGGAATGGAAAAACGGAAAGCCGTAAATACGTGAATGCTAAGCAGTGAGAATATAAATCTTTGCAGGTTTTTCAGTCAAACTGGCCTAACGGCCGCATAAAAGTGTATTCCCCGGGCTCCCTGAGAAACGCATCGATAGCCTGTTCGCCTGATCCGGACGTCGCAGCAAAGGGCGCCGTAGCGACAAGCCCCGCTGCCCCAACCACGCAGGCAGCAATGCCGATGGGGCGGGCTATGAGGAGATCAATGATAAAGGCTTCGGCGCGCCCGGTGGATTTGTAAGATTTTCTCTCCACATCCTGGCAGTACGCAGGCGTTGCAACTATCCCAAAGATCAAAAGCGTTAACAAGGTAAAAAACATAATTTTTTTCATACCATGCCCCCTGTTTATTACAAATTGTCTTTAACTATTATACCATTAATTCGTTATTAATCAAGTTTTTTTGTATGCCTGTTGAAAGCCCAATCTAATGCTTCGCCTTCTGAATAAGAACGATCTTGTCAGAGCTTGATTGGATCTCGTTATTAAAAGTATAGCGCCCTCGCTTGGATTTGGCCTTGAAAATACCGGTTACCCTGACGATATCACCGTTTCCTATTGCGGCATGACCCGGGCCAAAGACATTTATGACCTTCTTGTCGTCCTTCATATCGAAGAAGCTGATAAGGTTCCAGGGCTCCTTTTTTGCCGACATCTTTTTCCTGACTATCATGGCGCGCCCTTTCACCGTGACCGTTTTTTGATCATGCGCGGCAGGGTTGGCGAGTATCTCCGAAACGGTCAGCTCCGATGGAGCTGCATCTCCCGTTGACAAGGCCAGAAAGGTAATCACCTGAATAGATACTATAACTATACACAATCTTAAGGCGAAATTCTTCATAAACACGCTCCTTTATCTTTTTCACCACATCTTTTCGACGTTCAGGGGTTTATGATGCAGGACCGTACCCGGTTCAGCATCTCTGTTGCCTTCGAAGGGTCCCTCATCTTCGCAACACCGAAAAGGTATTTCCCATATCTTCTTATGACAGTTCCCTTGTATAGCGGGTCCTCTGTGGCAAAGGGCTCTTCGCTCATGCTGCCGGGTCGCCCGGGTTTCAGGCCCGAACCCCTGAGATAATCGATGTAATCCTCAAGGGCTTGCGAAGATGCCTCTGGCGACTCACAGATGACAATGAAAATCTTCGCCGGCTCTCCTTCAACAAGGGCGTCGGCCGTCAACCCTCTTGTGAAGAATCTGTAACCCAGAACACTTTGCGCGACATACCGTATGGTGTCGGGGACAACGCCCTGCACGTCGAGCATCCTCAGGTCTTTCGGCCGTACATCGGCGCCGGGGATCTTAACGGCCATGCTCTTTGCGCATTGCAATAAAAGACTCTTCCCGCCCTCGACGGTGCCCGATATGGACAAACGTACAAAGTAGCGGTCTTTAAAAAACATCAGCTGCGATTCATTGATAAAGCCTTCTGCCCCTATTTTTACCAACTCCACTCCCTCATCACGGTAGTTCGAATATATGCCGAAGGCATCGAGCGCCGACCCCATCCTGTAAATATCGGCAGCGATCCCTGCCCCGGAATTCCTGCCCCTGCTGTAGAACGCCGTACCGAGGGCTTCAAAACCATATGGCAAATATAGCTCTGCTTCGCCATTGATGTGCTCGTAGAGGTTCCCGGCCGTGTACTGCCCTATTTTTCCGTCGAGCGTCCATCCTTCCGCGCAACAGGGAAGCGGGATCATACTATCGATCGGGCTTGAGGATGCCGGTCCGCAAAAAATACACAAAGCCTGGACGGCTATCAACACAAAAAACACTCTCAATACTGTGCGCCTGTCCATGATCGTTATCCTTTATGTGTACAATGTGAGCGCCCTGCGCATTCTTCTGGCGATATCGAGGCCGTTGACGCAGCGTGCTGTGCATTCATTGCAATCAAGGCATGCCGATGCCCTTGCCTTGCCGTCGATCTCATAATACGTCGATCTCGCAAGCTCCATACTCCCGTAAGCCTCCGCGTACATCAATGAACGGCCGATATCGCTGATAGCGACATTCCGGGGACATGTCTCTTCGCATTGCCCGCAAAAGCTGCAGTAGTAATGGTCAATGGCCCGGCCGTATCGCCGGAGGGTCTCTTCATCCTTGCGCGTAAATCTCATCCCCATGACCGAAAGATCCTCTTTCAACATGCTCATGTCCTTCATCCCCGGGATCGCTGCCGTCACATTTGTATCCTGGAGCACCCACTTCAGGGCGGCCTGGTGCGGGCTCAAGGGCCCCATCGCATCCGTCCGGTAACCTCCGGCCTGGGTCTTCATGGCGACAATGCCTATGCCCGCCCCGGCGGCGCGGGCAATTGCCTCCTTTAACGAAGGAGGGCTTTTGAAATTATACGCTACAAGGGCCATGTCAAAAAATTTCTCCTGATCATCGGTGATCGCTTTCAGCACCTCTGACTGGTTCGTGTGTGTCGTTACGCCAAAGAAGCGCACTTTGCCCTGTTTTCGCAGTTCAACATATGCTTCGCGCACCTCGGGCTCAAAGGCCCGCTCCCTGCTGCTCACATTGTGGATCTGAATGACATCGATATAGTCGGTCTGAAGGCGGGAAAGGCTTGTTTCAACGTCCTGAAATATCTCCTTCCTGGTACCTGATGATCCGACGGTCTTCGTAGCAACATAGATCTTGTCGCGTATCCCTTTGATTGCTTTTGCCACAATCTCTTCGTTACGCCCGTTCATGTACCTCCTGGCCGTATCAACGTAGTTTACCCCCAGGTCGAATGCGGCCCTCATCACTTCGTGCTCGGGTGTAAGCATGGCCCCGAAACTGACCACTGTTATCTTGAGGCCGGTTTTTCCGAGTGTCCGGTATACCGGTCCTGTGAAGGCTCCTGTGGCCGCTGCTGCGTTCTTCAGGATGCCTCCTATACCGACAGCCCCCATTGCGGCGGAGGCTGTCACCGCACCGAGCTTGAGAAAATCTCTCCGTTTGATATGAACGGTGCATTTCGAATTCGCCATAAAATCTCCTCTTCTAATGAAGCTTAGCTCGATGCAACTTTGTTTCTTCTGTTCTTATTCGATTCATTATAAGTTCCGGCCTTTATTTTGTAAATACATAAAATTTTGTGCGGATTGATTATCTTAATAAAAAAACGTATAATCATTTTCTCAGGTAGGACAGATAAAACGGGGCAGCCTGGCCGCCACTGAAAGAGAACGGTTCGAATGGCGGTTTTTTCAGCATGAAAAGGTGTTAGGGGATAGGGAAACAGAAGGATGAATGGACATATATTTCTCGAGATAGCGTCGGTCCTGGGACTTGCCGCAATTCTCGGTGCAGTTGGAATGATGCTGCGCCAGCCCCTCATCGTCGCCTTCCTCGCGACGGGTATCATAGCAGGTCCATCTGCCCTCAATCTCATACAAAGCTATGATCAGATCCAGCTCCTGGCGCACATCGGCATCTCGCTCCTTTTGTTCCTGGTGGGCCTTAAGCTCGACCTTCGCCTCATGCGTTCCACCGGTCCTGTAGCCCTTGCTACCGGGATGGGCCAGGTAATTTTTACGTCCCTGTTCGGGTTCATCATCGTCTATGCCATGGGATTCTCCATTGTCGGCTCACTTTATGTCTCAGTGGCGCTGACCTTCTCAAGCACGATCATTATCGTTAAGCTTTTATCCGACAAAAAAGAGATAGATTCACTCCATGGGAGGATCGCCGTTGGGTTCCTCATCGTCCAGGATATTGTCGCCATCCTCTCGATGATCGTTCTCCTTGCTATAGGGTCCCAGGGAGGTGACGGCATATCCATCACGAATATCGTCCTCATTGCAGGAAAAGGTTTTGGGCTCCTTGCCTGCGTCGGGATACTTGCCAGGTATGTTCTTCCCGGACTCACGAAAATGCTTGCCTGGAACCAGGAGCTTCTCGTTCTTTTTGCGATTGCATGGGCCGTAATGCTCGCGTCAACGGGCGAATATCTAGGCTTCAGCAAGGAAATTGGCGCCTTCCTTGGCGGCGTTTCTCTCGCTTCAACACAATACAGAGAGGCAATAGGCGCCCGCCTTGTAGGGTTAAGGGATTTTCTTCTCCTCTTTTTCTTTATCGATCTCGGCGCCCGCCTTGACCTTGTCTCAATAGGACACCAGATCTCGAATTCAATCTACCTTTCGCTATTTGTTCTTATCGGGAACCCCCTTGTCGTAATGGCCATCATGGGATTCATGGGGTACCGAAGGCGTACAGGATTTATGGCCGGGCTCACTGTCGCGCAGATCAGCGAGTTCTCCCTCATACTCGGAGCCCTGGGGCTTAGCCTCGGTCACATTGATGCCGGGGCTATGAGCATCATCACCCTCGTAGGGGTCATCACGATCTGCATGTCGACTTATATGATCGTCTATTCCGGTACACTTTACCGTTGGCTTGCATCGCCATTAAAATTATTCGAGCGCAAGCATCCCTATCGCGAAGAAGAGACGACAGGGGTATGTCTCGTTCCTGAGGTTGACGTGCTCCTCATCGGGCTCGGAAACTACGGAAGCGGTCTGGCAGAGCACCTTTTGGAGAGAAAAAAACGCATAGCCGGGGTTGACTTCAACCCGATGGCCCTCCAAGCATGGCGGTCCCGCGGCATCCCTGTCATTTTTGGAGATGTCGGCGATCCGGAGTTTCTTGACAATCTTCCCCTCGATTGCTCAGCCTGGGTGGTCAGTACCGTCCGCGAAAGAGAACTGAACCTGACCCTTCTTCACCTCCTTAAAGAGCGCCGCTATGACGGTAAAATAGCCCTCGCAGCCAAGGATGAAGAGGAGGCGAAAGACTATTCGGCCCGCGGATCTCACGTTGTGCTAAGGCCTTTTGACGATGCGTCCGAGGAAGCTGCGGACTCCCTCACGGGGGCCATGCACCTCCTCCCTGAAGACATCGACTGGCCCCTCGGCCTGCGGGAGATCCGTATCAGAAAAGGCTCTGTTTTTGCAGGACAACGTATAGGGGATCTTAATCTTCGTGCCGAGACAGGGATCTCCATAATGGCGGTAAGCAGGGCAGGACGGGTTTTTCTTGAAACTGATCCGGATTTTCGGCTTTTTCCCGGAGACCGTATAATTGCGATGGGCGAACCCGATGCCCTGAGGCGTGCGGAAGATATGCTCCAACAGGTCGAAGATCATGATACGCAGACCTTGCCGAAACGATTCGCTATGGCAGAGGTACTGGTCGGACCTTCTTCGCCGAATCTGAGCAAGTCTTTTGCCGATATCCGGTTCCGGAAAAGATACGGCGCAACCGTTATAGGCATTATCCGGGGTGAAATCAGGATACCAATGCCCAAACCCGATGAACGGCTTCAATCCGGTGACAGGTTGATCGTTCTTGGAGCGCCTGCGCCCATAGAGGCAATAAAAGAAATGTCTCCGCTGTAATGGCAGAAAATATACAGGCTCGCGGAAAAGAAGAAGGAGGAGGACAATAGGATGATTTTATCGCTTGGTTTTGCCGTTGGGCGTCTTCTCCACCTGAAAAGAATATGCCCGAAATGCAAGAGGCATCAAGTGGTTCCCCATGAAAAGAAACATCAGACAGTTCGATGCAAATACTGTAAAACCGATATCCCTCCGAAAAAAATAAAGATGGAGTAGATTCCCGGCTTGCTGCAAGACGTAAATCATCAGCCAGAAAAAAGGGGGCCCCACCCGCTTACGGGTGGGGCAGAGGGTTGTGGGGGGTTAAGGCTTTTTGAGACTGAATATACTATTTTGAATTACCCAAATAGTATATTGATTAATATATCGTAAGATAGATTATTATAAAAAGTTTGTCAAGTGGTTTTTTGTTTCATAATTACAACACGTTCTTATTTATTGAAATTTATGGATAAAATAAGATTAGCCGGTCTCTTTAAATGAACAGCGATGCCACCGAATTGTACTTTTCCTGAGTATGCCGTAAATGCATTTCGATTATCTTTTTCAGTCCTTTGGCGTCTTTTTTCTCTATGGCCTCCACCATCTTCTTATGATCTGAAAATGCCTCCATCGGCGACCCTTTATGGGCCCTCAATGCTATAGCCCTAAGCCAGTGGAACTTATCGTTAAGACTGGACATTATATCAATAAATACCTCTGATTTTGTCATTTGGTAGATAAGATTATGAAAATCGTCGTGAAAACTTGTAACGTCGTTCATCTGGCCCTGCCCTGCGCACTTCTGTGACCTTTTTATGTTCTCCTTCAGCTCCCTTACGGATGCAGGAGTTGTATTCTGCAGTATAAGAGGAATTGCAAATGTCTCCAGTGATGCACGGATCGCCAGGTACTGGCCTACCTCCTTTGAGGATAACTTTTTTACAAAATAACCCTGTTTCCCGTTGCACTGTACCAGTTTTTCACGCTCCAGTATCAGCAAGGCCTCTCTCACAGGCGTACGTCCCATGCCTAATTCGGCCGCAATCTGTTTATCGGATAATTTCTCACCTGGCCTCACTTCAAAAAAAATGATCTTTTTTTTGATCTCGTCATATGCTTTATGTCTCTGTAATTTTGCGTTCGCCATTTTCAGCTTTTCCTGATATATCGCTTGATATTTTTATGGTACCTTTTCCTGAAATTTTTGTCAATACCACATCTATATTAAATATACTATAGAGCTTATTTACTGAACGGTATGCTTATAACCTCCGGGACCCCCGACTCAGTCCTCACCATGGCCTCGACACGCTTCCAGTCTACTCTTTCAGAAAGCCCCTGCTCTTCGATCAATTTGCGCGTATGCTCGCGAAGGGATGTGATCCGCTTATAAACGTCGCTTCGTACCTCCAGGTAGATCCTTCCGTCAGGCGCCACAGCCAGCTTCACCGGCTCATAAATGATCTCCCCCTCGGTGTCCACATCAACCAACCGGTACAGCTGTTCCATATGTTCAGGGAGCACTCTTATGCAGCCGTGGCTCCTGTAACGATAGACGCTCTTTGGCCATATTGTTTCATGAATAAGAATGCCGGGGATGGAGGTCACCAATGCAAACCTTCCGAGGGGATTATCCGGGCCCGGGGGCACAACCTCCTCGACAGGCTTCCCCTGGAGCATCGCCTCCACCTGGATCGATTTCGGCACATACCATGTCGGGTTTGCCCTTTTTTTGGTGATCCTGAACCTTCCCGTTGCCGTCTGTCTGTCTTCCATTCCCCTCCCAACACCTACGGGAAACGCCTTGAGGCTTCCACCTTTAAAAAAGTAGAGGGTCCTGTCAGGAATGTTGATAACAATCCCGTCCTTCAGGGACCTCGGCACGATCTTTCGCGTATTCAGCCTCAACGTTGTTCCTGCCACCGGATAAAAATTCGCATCAAGGCCGTTCCACTTAGGGATATTCTTCCAATGGACGCCGAACTGGGCCCCTATCAGCTCAAAGCTGTCTCCTTTATTGACTACGTATGTGGTCTCCCCTCCGATGATCGTATGTGTGCACAATCCACGAAAAGGAAATGCTGTCAGGAGCAGCGCAAGAAAAATAAGTATCTTGTCAATCTTCATATCTTTGTTGGCTGTTCTAATAATACAACATATGGAAGAACAAAATAAACCAGGATTTTCCATTATGGCGGGTATTTGCGCCGGGATACCCTTCTCATCATTTCTTTTGAGTTGAACATCCTTGATCGATTTATTATGATACCCTATGTACTATTTCAAGACATATACCCCGCGCTTTCTGCTTGTGTCCCTATCTTTGCTGATAGCTCTTGGGCTGACAATGTCTTTTCCCTGCCAGGGAAAGCCGTTGTCGGACCCTGGCCGTTTTTTTCGATCGGGCAACGGCAAGATAAGTATACGGAACGAACACACCGGCCGGGAGGCACATGTGAACCTCTTCGATGCTGACGGGAGGTTGAACAAAAGGACCCTTAACGAGATAGACAGGGTCTTCAGTCTTCCCGATGATCGTGAGGGAGAGCATATCTCGCTCAGGCTGATCTTTCTATTGGATTATTTTTCTGACCTGGCAGCCCCGGGCAAAACGATCCATCTTATCTCAGGCTACAGGAACCCTGCTTACAACCAAAAGTTGAAAGACGCCGGCGGCAACGTAGCCAGGACAAGCACCCACATGGACGGAATGGCAATAGATTTTTACCTGGAAGGGGTCAGCGGCAAGGACCTGTGGGAGGCCATTCGCAAGGAGAACTGTTGCGGCGTTGGTCATTATGGGGGCGCAAGCATCCACCTCGATTCCGGAAGGCCTCGCTTCTGGGAGGCGGCAACGTCAAAGGTCGGCACAAGGGAAAGCGAATTTAATCGCAAGGCCTATCTGTCAACTGAATATGACCGCTACCGGCAAGGAGAGGGGCTTCGCTTCTTCCTTACGTCCTTAAGCGATTTTCCTTTCGGCATCCATAGAACGGCCTCATTATTCAGAGATGTCGAAGGCAAGGACGATGCGGCAACGCTGACAATTCAAGTCCGGAACGGAGAAGAATGCATCATGATCAGGGATAGAGGTGAGGCGCGGTCGATCTATGCGACGCTTCCCTCAGGGTTGGAACCCGGCCGGTACAGGGTAAGGCTCGATTTCTGCATGAGGCCATTCGAGCAAATGCCGGCCATGATCTTGTCAAATGAGATAGAGATCGTCAAAGAGTAAAAACCTGTTTAGACAAACCTCGCTTTTTTTACCCGGTGTCGCCCGGGGGCGCTTTCGTCGCGTTGTCGCCCAGGTGCGCATCGGTCTTCCTGAGGCGCAGCCATTCGTGGACATTAAGCTTCTGGAGCCTTGCCACCATGACCAGCAGGATGCGCCGTATCAGTTTCAACTGGAGTTCTATGGGAAGATCGTTCAGCTGATCTGCGCTGAACGTCAGGATCAGGCACTCCGTCTTCGTCACAACGTCTGCCATACGGGGGGCCCCCATCAAGCCTACCTCCCCGAATATATCCCCGGCGCTGAGAAAGGCTATGACCTTTTCATTGAGAACGACATCGACACGCCCCATAACCAGGATAAACATACGAAAGTCTGTCTCTCCCTGGGTGACTACACGGCTGTCAGGCTTTGCCTTGATCCATGATCCTCCCTCCAAAAGGGCGCCGATCTCATTAACGGTAAAGCAGTCGAAAAACGGGATGTCTTTGATGAGGTGTAAAACAACCTCTATGGCCTCTTTCATGTCTCGATGGCTCCAGGTGGATATGTTATTCAGTTTACAAACAAAGTATAGACGCGGATATTCTGTATGTCAAAGGAAATTCAAAGGAAGGGCTTTTCGTGGTCATGAATTCAGAACGACCACGCCAGTCCGGCCGTTGCACGGTAGTTGCTGTATTCAAATACGGTAATATTGGAATTATCATTGGTGTAGCCGAATTTGCAGTAGACGCTGAGGCGTTCGGTAAGCGGGCGGGTAAGGGTCAGATCAACATAGTCGATATCGTCGGAGCGCTTCTTTTGTGACTGGGCGAAGCTGTTAGGTTCTGTGTACCGGTTGAATGCGCGCATGTAGAAAAGGTCCACGGTGATCTTGAAGGGGAAGGTGTGCTGTATGCCGGCGAATGCCTGGTGGGCCCGGAGGTCAAAATCGGCGCTGTCCCTTTCGTCCCATACATGAAAATATCCTATACGGAAAAATGTTTTCAGCCCGGGTATGGTAAAGAACTTTGTAAGGCCTATGGAATGGGTGTAGCCGTCGAGGTTATATGTAGGCGTCGTGCTGAGCATGCGGTTCTCGTCGGAATAGCGGTACGCCACCTCGGTCCAGGTCCAGTCGGTTTCCACGAAGGTGAATGACGGCCTTACCGAGATCGTATTGTGGTAGGCTTTGCCGCCCAGCACGGTAAGGTAGCTGCTGACCAGGATGTCCGTCATCATCTTGTCGTTCCAGGCGTGGTGATGCTTGACGTACCCGTAGTGGTACAATGCGTTGAAGTCCTTCAGCGTGCTCTCGTACGTGTCGGCGCTGAAACGATAGCCTGCGGTTAAGAGGTCCTTGTTGGGAAGTATCCACGAGTACCTTCCGTGAAACGCGAGCTCCAGGACGGCCGAACTTTCTGAGGAGATGCCTTCGGGCCGGGGCATATCGGAGTTCTTCCCCAGGACGTTGTCCTCGTACCCGGCGCCGATGGAGAAGAAGAGGTCCCACGGCTTCGCAAGGAACGGCTCTTTCCCGGCCTCCTTAAGGAACTCGTCGACGCCCATGGCGATGGGAGAATCGGGGTGCTCACGGACGAGGCCGAGAAGGTTGGCTGCAGCGCTCTCCCTTTCGCCGCGGAGGTAGGCGATCTGGGCCAGATAAAATTCCGCCGTCCCTGCCAGCCCGGGGTTGCGCCTGACGGCCTCCCGGAGGTGTTTTTCCGCCTCCTCCCATTTCCCCAGGCCCAGGTACGCCCGCCCCAGGAAGAGGCTGGTCTGGCCGCGGCCCGGTTCCTTCCGTTCATAGGACTCCAGGTGTCCGACGGCCTTGTCGAGCTTCCGGAGGCCCACATATGCCCAGCCCAGCTCGAATTGGGCATCGTCAAGCCTCTCCAGGATGCCTTCTGATCTCTGGAGGTTCTCAAGGGCAAGGTCGTACTTCCCCAGGCGGTTCAATGTCTTGCCAATCATGTAGTGCGCCCGGGCACGCTCCTGCCTGTCGGCGGCCTGAGCCAGGGCCGACTCGAAGAGCTTCAACGCCTCTTCGTATTGTCCCTGCTTGATCGCCTGGGCGCCCGCCTGAACCTTCTCGGTCGAGGCAGAAGCGGCAAAAGATTCGTTCACACCCAAGACTGTGGACAGCATTACCGATGCAGCAAGCAGAAGAACGTAAACCCCCCTCATGTCCCCCACCTTTTTCTTGTATTAAAGTATTCTAAGATCCTTCCGCTGTGCTCAGTGCGCTTATGATAATTGCCTTGTTCCCGGAGATCTCCCTGTCATCGCTGTTCCCGGCGATGGTCACTATCTTCGAAATCTCATCGATCACGCTGTCGATGTCGGAATCGGCCTCCTTGCCGGCGTCCTTGGCGTCTGCCTTGGCCTTGGCTGCTTCTATGGCGGCTTTTGCTTCGGCCTGCTCGGCTTTGGCCTTGTCTTCGGCCTCTTTGGCTTCGGCTTCGGCTTCGTATTTCTCATCGGCCTCGGGACCGAATAATGGACCTTCATCCTTCGATCCAAACAAAAGCCCCAACATCATAGCGTCGGCCGTCACCCCCCTCTTCCCTCTTACTTCGTAATATAGACTCGCTTCTTCCGCAGTGCTTAGCGCCGTTCCGCTTGGCGGTTGCGCATTATGCCAATTGCCCTTGAATTCGTCTTTTGTCTTTAAGCCTGCGCCGGTGCCGGGAGATGCACCACCTCCCCCGCCCTTGGATCACTGGGCCCACAAAGGATAGGCAGCGAAGAGGATGCCCACTATGCTGAAAGCTACCATAAGGGATGTGAGGCGAAGCCTGCGGATGGTTTGATCTTTCATGTCCGGCCCCCTTATTTTCTGCCAGGCTGTCGATCAATGATGTTTCAACCTTCATTATCGAACATAACCGCAAAATGTCAAGGAAATTTTTCACGAAGCGTAGCGTTTCAAAAATAAACAAATGCCCCCGGCATGACTCGAACATGCGGCACATGGATTAGGAATTACCTAAAGGGTACACCCTATCCTTTCCCGATTTCCACCTTTTTCTTACTCTTTCAATGCTTTACGGAGATTATGAAGGATGGGGTGTTCCCGATTTTAGGGGTTAAAATCCCCATGTGTACTATACAATCAACTATACAGTCAACGGCATCAATCCCGAAAGGGAAATCTAAATGAAAAAGGAGAGGAACATGGACAAAGTAGTAAATATAGTAGAGGCAGCGGACAAGATCAATGCGGCATTGGGCAAGCTCAGTTTTATCGGTGACGCGATAATGGACGGCGAGAGTGCTTTAAGTGCAGAATCACGGGGCGGGCTTTCAAGGATCATATCGGAAATCCATCAAGACCTTGAAAAAGCAACGGATCAGCTTTTCGCCGTAGCGAAACAGGCAGGATCAGTAGGGGCGAATGTTGCATGAGTCTACCGACAGACCCCGCTTTTCCTCTATGGGGAGGCGGGGTTATTCTTCACACCACTCGTAATTTTTACCGGAATAATTTATTTTGTGATACTTATTTATTGCTTCTCTGAAAACCTTGTTTAATCTCAAGAATACCGTCAGTCCATCTGACATCAACGAGCCCGACAACGATGCGTAAGCTCCAGCTGAATTTAATCGTGTTTTTATTTCAAGTTCATCATCTTGTATAACATATAGAAAATAATCTGATGGTGAATCTGAATTTATTTTAAAATAATACTTTGCTGGATTTGGGTATTTATATTGCACCAATGATGTGTAGCAATCATCAACCAAATCCCTTTTCCAAAGCAGGTGAAATAATAGATAACTCACCAAACTCTTAATAAACCATAGAAACAATTTAACTATTTGCAAAGCTATAAACACATACCACATTGACGTTTCAAATATTTTTGCAACAATCCATGAGAAAATTAATTCTGGTATCCAAGCCACAATAGATGAAATAATCATGTTTATAAAATATTTCTTATCCTGATTTTCAACCATTGCCTCACCCCCTTACCATGCATTATGACATAGTCGGGCAATAATACAATAAGAATTTCTATTTTAAATCTTGACTTATTTTAATACTATGCTATTATAATTACAAATATGTATTTATAGTAACAATGGAGGTTAATTACAATGAACTTTAACAGTAAAACCGTAAGTCAAATCACTGATTTAAGCCTAAGACAAATAGGTTATTGGGATCAAACCCACTTTATCAAACCCTCTGTGAGGGAGGCTTCTGGCTATGGATCAGTCAAGTTATATTCTTTTACCGATTTAATACAATTTAAGATTGCAAAAACATTGAAAGACAATGGTATTTCTCTTCAAAAGATTAAGAAAGCCATAACCTACCTCAAGAAAAATATGCCAGAGATTAAGAAACCCCTTGCTGAATTGAAGTTCTTAACTGATGGTGCAACGATCTTTGTAATCACTAAAGACAGTAAGGAAATTATTGACACCCTTAACAATGGACAACTTGTTTTTGTCTTTGCGCTTGGTGAGATCATGGAAGAACTCAAGGGAAGGGTTATAGAGCTTCAGAAAGAACGGGGATATACCGTGACTGTAAAAAGTAAAACACATAGTGTCATTTTGCATGAAGACACCGAGGACGGAGGATATTGGATAGAGTGTCCCGAACTTCCTGGGTGCGTTTCTCAGGGAGATACGATAGAAGAGGCTCTCGATATGATTAAGGATGCGATAAAAGGACATCTTGAGATTATCGAGAAAGAGGGAAAGAAGGCTTTTAAGGTGAAGAAGGCTTCATGAGTAGCCTTCACGGTCTTAAATCTGAACGTGTAATTAAAGCATTTGAACGCGCTGGGTGGATTGTAGTAAGAAGAAGCGGAAGCCATGTACATATGAAAAAAGAAGGTAATCCCAATATACTTTCAATCCCGGTACACAAGGGCAAACCGATTAAACAGGGATTAATGCAAGCCTTGATAAATAAAGCTGGGTTAATGGAGAAAGAATTTTTGGGGCTATATAAATGACTTAACTGCTAAGCAATAATTGAGGCAAAGGAAATGGAAAGGGAAATCGAAAACAGATTTGAAGAAGCTATAAACGATGTTGTCAAAATGGTTCAACTCAACCGCATCCCTGACAATGTGCGCTTTAGATTATTGCGCGATCTCTACGAGAGGGGTGTTGACATAAAGGTTATACTTACCGCCATATTTTCCGTGATGGACAAGTGGTACGAGAAGACAGGATTTATAAAGCTTGAAGTAGATTTTTCAAAAACTCTTAGTGCTCTTGAACAACACAACCGGAAGGCGAGAGTAATAAAAAATGCTATACGAACATTGCTACGGGAAATAAAAATACCACGAGCGGATTCATTGCTTGCTTATGGTCACACAGAAGCCTTCGACAAGATTGTTCGTATGCAAACCATATTGAAAGAATGTGAACCAGCGATAGACGAATACCTTGGGTCTGTAGACTTAAGAAAGCGACATACCCTTAACCTCAACACTGATGATTTTTTCAATGAGATTCAAAAAGCCATTACCTTAAAACAGAAGCCTCATCTTAAAGGAAAATTTTACAATTATAAGCTAACGAGCAAGGGGAAAGCTACATCCTCTATAAAGCTTACACAATCCACGCAGGGGGTTTGGAATGAATGTATTGTAACGATTGTTAATGAGTTGAATCGGATATACGACGGTTACAATAAATCATACACAAAGACAGCGGAACTACTTGGTGCTTTTTATCCTAAAATTTATAAAGATACTGATCCTGACCTTGTAAGACAAAGGTACACTTCCTCTAAGAAAAAATAATTTTTTAAAATTCACTAATCAGTTTCAAATACTCTAATTTACATAATGATATTATGCTGTTATAGTTCTTCTTATACGGATATGATCCGTAATGAAACGAAAGGAGGAACAATGAAAGGATGTTTAGAACTATCTGATCCGTATCAAATCGCTTTTATCTTTTTGCAAAGTCCAAACATTGAAAACGCATCTGCGTATACCGTGAAGAACGGTTTCACTTACGCTCAAGTACCCGCTACACATGAAACCAACAAGATAATAGCGAAATTCAACGAGGGTGCGCTTGTTGATGCATCGGAGTTTACGAGGACTATAAAAAGGGTCCGGGTGTAAATGGCAGAATAAAAGGGTACCAAAAACGGCGGTGAAAAGTGTACCACCCTGGAGATGAAAACATGGTAACACTCTCTTTCAAGGAGGTGTTGCCAGTGATTACCAGGGAGGTATTTATGGACATAAAAGCGATGAATCGGAACGGGTTGAGCATAAGGCGGATTGCAAAGATCACCGGTCTTCACAGGAAGACGGTGAAACGCCATCTGGAAAGCACGTCGTTGCCCGAGTACCACAGGACGAAGCGAAAAGGCAGCATTCTGGACCCCTTCCGGCCCATGATCGATGCATACCTGGAAGAGGACGACTACCAGGCGTCGTGGATCTTCGATAAGCTTGCCGGCATGGGGTATACCGGCGGTTACACGGTCGTCAAGGATGCCGTGCGGGCGATCAAGGGCGAAAAAACGAGGATCGCCTATATCCGGTTCGAAACGGAACCCGCCTTCCAGGCCCAGGTCGACTGGGGAGACTTCCAGATCGTGGAGCCCGACGGAACAATCCATACCGTCTCTGCCTTTGTCATGGTCTTCGGGTATTCACGGGCCATGTACGTCGAATTCGTGGAAAAGCGGACCCTCGAGGCCTTCATGGACTGCCACATCCGCGCCTTCGAATATCTCGGCGGCGTCCCGAAAGAGATCCTCTACGACTGCATGAAGCATGTGGTGATCAAACGGCACAACGGGCGGCCTGTCTTCAACATCGAGTTCTCCCGGTTCGCCAACCACTACGCATTCCACCCCCGGCTCTGCCCTCCCTACGCCCCCTGGGTGAAGGGCAAGGTGGAGCGCCCGATCCATTACCTGAGAGAGCGCTTCTGGAGGGGCTACTCCTACCACTGTCTCGATAGGGCAAATCAGGATGTGCTCACATGGCTCTCCGGGACGGCCAACAGGAGACTCCACGGTACCTACCGGCAGGAGGTATCCGGACGGTGGGAGAAGGAGAAGGCGTTGCTTACGCCGCTTCCTCATTCTCCCTACGACACCTCGCTGAAGGTCTTCAGGCCGGTCTACAAGGAATGCCAACTCTCCTACAGGGGCAACCGCTACCTGATCCCGCACCGCTTCGCGGGGAAGAAGGTGATGCTCAAGATCAAGGGGAAGCTCATCCGCATCTTCCACGACCAGGATCTCATCGCCTCCTATGAGGAGCCGGAAGGAAAGCATACCCTTGTGGGGGACCAGGCCATCTACCGCCTGCTCTCACAGGACAAGGAGCAGATCAGGAGGAAGTACGGACGACAGAAGGGACGGGCGACGAGGGGTCTTTTCACGGGAACGCTCTTCCCCGAGGTGGAGATCAGGTCATTGGAAGAATACGAGCGTCTGGCAGGTGTATCATGGAACAGCTGATCTACGAGCGGCTCAAAGGAAACCTGGCCAGGCTGAAGCTCTCCCGCATGCATGAGGTCCTCGATGCCGCCGTCAGCCTCGCCGAACGCGACAAGCTGTCATATTGTGCGTTCCTCGACCGCCTCTTCGAGGAAGAGGTTGCGGCAAAGGAGCAAAGGAGAATCGACATGGGTCTGCGTATGGCAGGGCTTCCCTCGGGGAAGACCATCGAAGAGTACGACTTCACCTTCCACCCGCAGCTGGAGAAAAAGACCGTGATGGAGCTCTTTGACCTCACGTTCCTGGCAAAACATGAGAACGTGATCTTTCTGGGCCCTCCGGGTGTCGGGAAGACCCATCTCGCCACCGCTTTGGCCGTCAAGGCCTGCGGCCACGGCTTCAAGGTGCTCTATACCACCATGAGCGCCCTTGTCGCCAGACTGAAGGAGGACCAGGCGAGGGTGAAGCCCTATCTGACTGCGAGCCTCGTTGTCGTCGATGAGGTAGGGTATCTTCCGGTGAATGCCAATGAGGCGCATCTCTTCTTCCAGTTCGTCTCTTCAAGGTACGAAAAGGCCTCCACCATCATCACGTCGAACAAGAGCTTCATCGACTGGCAGGAGCTGTTCGGCGACCAGGTTATTGCCTCGGCGATCCTGGACCGGCTGCTCCATCACTGCAGGGTCATCAACATCAAGGGGCACAGCTACCGGCTGAAAGGCAAGGCGTTTGCTCAGCAGCTTGCACAACAACAGGGAGGTAATGAAGCCGCATGCGGCTCATAGTGGACAAAACTGATAATGAGGGGTGGTACACTTTTACTCCGCCCAAATTGGTACACTTTTTAGTTGACATCTACACCGGGGTCAAATGATCCAAAAGAAAAATGAAATGAGAGGAAATAGCCATGAGAATAGAAACATTTCGTAAGCCCGATATTGTTTCCGTCATAGAGCCAATAATACCCTTAAGACGTGCCGGACGTAACCTGATAGGCCGATGCCCTTTTCACGAAGATAAAAACCCTTCCTTCACGATCAACCCTGAGCGACAGACCTTCCGTTGCTATGGTTGTCAAATGCATGGCGACGTGATCGAATTCATCAGGCAGTACCACGGTCTTTCCTTCCGTGATGCACTCCGGGAACTCCGGATTGAACCTGCGCAGCGAAAAAGAAAGCAAGGTCTCACACACATCAAAGAAACACTAAAGAAGGTTATCCTTGAAATCGAGTACCGTACTTTCCTGAACCACTATTCTGCCATGTTTGCCTGTTTCCTCAGAACCTTCAACCGGATACTGCTGTCTAAGGGCATCGAGGTTGATCCTTGCGAGCTTGACGAGGAAGAACTGATTCAGCTCTTGCCGGGAATCCTGAAAAACGTCAAGAACATCGTTGAAGCAGAAGCCCTCACGACATGGATTCACGATGCACGGCAGTGGTACCGGGATATTCAAACCATTCATTCACGCAACGAGCAAGCACGCTTTCAGCTATTCAGGGAGGTCATGGAAAATGCAAAATAGTTTTAACTTACGAGACAACCTTTCTGACTTTGCAGACCAGCACTTCACCAATACCACTAATGTTGACAGCACCATCAATCACGATGAGACCCTGCTTTCCATTACCCCTTATCCCTTTGAGGCAATGCCTTCACATATTCATTCTATCGTTGAGAAGATAAGCGCGGCGCACCATATTGAACCTGAGATCGTTGCAAGCATCATGACAGGCTTTCTCACGGGAGCCATAGGCAACACCTTCCGGGTATCGCCACGGGAGGGGTGGAACGTTCCCTTGTTTACATGGCACATCATTGTTGCTGAGACAGGTTATGGGAAATCCCCTGTTACAAATACCCTAATCGAGCATATCCATAACCTTCAGGCCGATGCCTATAAGGAATATTCCACTAAGCTCCGGGAATACGAGACAAAGCTGAGACTGTCGAAATCAGACATTACCGTTGAAGTACCGGATAAGCCGAAGCTCAAGCATTACACCCTGTCGGATACAACCGTTGAGGGCATGGTAAAAGTTTTTGAAGACGATCCACGGGGGGTTATCCTTCACCGCGACGAGATAGCAGGCCTGATCCTGGGGTTGAACCAGTACAAGGCAAAAGGCAGGGGAAATGACAGGCAACGCTTAATTGAACTCTATGACTGTCAACCGTGGAAGATAGACCGGAAAGGAAGTGTTGTCTTTATCCCTAACACCGGGGCTTCTATCGTCGGCGGTATTCAACCCCGTGTCATGCCGGAAGTTTTTGAGAACGATAGTTTTGACGATGGATTGATACCCCGTTTCCTACTCTCGCTGTCGGAGCAAAGCAACATTACATTCCACAGGCAGGGGATCAGCAAAGACGTTACCGGATCATGGAGTGATATCCTTTCGTTTTGCTACGGCATACCGCTTCGTGTCGGAGAAAGTGGATTTGTCGCACCGTACATATTAAAGTTCAACGACGATGCCCTGAACGAGTTTGAACGATTCTTCAACGGCCTTCACCAAATCGCACCATTCCTCTCATACCGTACACGGACATTCATGCCGAAGGTCATAACCTACTGCCTGAAGTTTGCCGGGTTGCTCCATGTCCTCAGGGCATACCCTCAGCAGGACCGCATCTACACCGCTATCAACGAAAAGGTCATGCAGGATGCCGTAAGCCTTGCAACCTACTATTTAGGGCAAGCCTTGAGGGTTATGAAGCTCTACGACAGGGAGGGCAAAGAGCTTGACGAGCTTTCTCGGAGGCTCATTGCAACGCTTCACGAACTGAAGGACGGCACGAAAGAAGGAAGGCTGTCTCTTGAGACTATACGGGCGACCTTCAACGAGAAACTCCCGGATCAGGTCAAGGTTGAACACAATAAGCGCATCGGCTCCATGCTCAGGGGGTTAGGCCTCAGCACAGAGGAAGGATCACAAGGGTACTACTATCTTGTATGGGAGTCTGAAAAGATAGAAAAATTATTTCTTAGAACAAAGTCCACTTTCCCCACTTTGTCTGTAAAACCGTAGGGGAGAGTGGAGGAAGTGAACAAAGTGGACATTGAACATAGAAACAAAAATATCCAGCAAGGAGGCATCATGGAAACTGAAAGACAGCTTTTAGAATCAATGGGAACTGAGGCATTACTAAACCTTTTAAAGATTTTTGCAAACGAGTACCAGGACGGGCATTACACCATCATGTCTTTTACCACAGGATACAAGATCATGTTTGGAACCCCAGACCTTGACAGCGGCAAGGGCAGAGATCGAGTGAATCAGCTGCCAATATATCAAACCATGAAAGAGGCTTTGGTATGGGCTATTTTGGTAACCATAAAGGGACCTGATTGTCTACATGAAAATTAGCAGGCTCCGGGATCCTTTTTTGTGTGTGCAGTCGCGTGCAAAGAATTATTGCACAAGGGGGTGAACAGTGACACTTGAGGAAAAAGAGAAAATCAAGGTTATGTATGCTTCAGGAGAGAGTTATCGTGCCATTGCGCAGGCAATAGGAAAGGCGCCGAACACGATTAAGCATTACTTGAAATCGTCTCCCGCAGTCATGGTGGAAGTAGCCGAGAAAAAGAAAGACCTCATTGCTCTTTACGGAGAGCTTGCAGAGCGCATGGTTGTAAGTATCAGCGATAAGGACATTGAAAAGATTAATGCTCTTCAGAGGACTATCGCTTCGGCAACGGCAGTTGATAAGATGAGACTGCTAAGGGATGAAAGCACGGATAACGTTTCCTTGATTGTCAAGACGCTCCATGAGATTAAGGCGATGAAAGACGATGAAGATTAGCGGCCTCTTTTGCGGGGGGAGACTATCAAGGGGATATACGGATATTCAGAGGGGGTGCCCCCCCAAAGCCACCCCCTCAACGTTAATTAACCAGTTTCAGGAGGTAAGCACATGGCAAGGAAGTTAATTGATGATGAACTCCTTTCCCTCTACAAACAGGGTATGCTTCAGAAGGATATTGCCAAGCACTTCAACGTCTCTCCTGTTGCGGTATGCAAGCGGTTAAAGAGGCTCCTTCCCGCTCCTGAAGCTATCCTCAGCAAGCACAACCTCACGGAGAAGGAACGAGGATTTGTCATTGAGAAGGTGAAAGGTAAAAACAACATGCAAGCCGTAATGAATTCTTATGAAGTGACAAGCAAAGAATCGGCAAAGGCAATGGGTACCAAGCTCATGGATAATCCTGAGATACGGCAGGCGATTGATGAACTCATGGAAGCAAGCGGATTGAGCAGAAGCTATCGCGTCCAGAAACTCAAAGAACACGTTGACAACCGTGATCCGGGAGTTTCGCTCAAGGCTCTGGACATGAGCTTTAAACTCGATCAGAGTTATCCCCCGCAGAGAAGCGTCAACCTCAACGCCGATGTTCATTACGATCCGGTAGATTTGGAGCCGTATCGTATCAAGAGAAATTAACTATGCTGATATTTTGCGCGGACTTCAGAAGAGGATTAGTAGTATCCGTGGCGGTAGGCGCGTTCCCCCTCCCCCATACCCACCACAGTGAACATGGCCGCCGGTACGTACCTACTCAAAATCAAGGCTCAGAACGCAGGAAACGGCCTTCTCAGCGTACTTCATGGAACGGGTGCAGTAGAATGAAACATGGCATTTCAGCAGCGGTGCATCTGGCAAAAAAGGGCATGGGGAACCGGGACATGATTTATTACTCATGGAAAGAGAAACGCGCTCAGAACCCCCGTTTTGATGATCTCAACATATACACAGTGCTTAATTTAAAATGTGAGGTAGTGAAGCATGAGGTTTGAGTTAGAACCGGAAGACATTCAACAAATAGTTGCCGGAGTGATAGCGGGGATAAGACCGCTCCTTAAGAACAAGGACGCTCATACCGACGATACAATTCTTGATGTTTCTGAATTATGCAAATATCTCCATGTAACTCCCAAATGGATCAGGGAACGAACACACCTTAAAGAAATCCCTTACTACAAGCTCAGCAATAAGCAGTTACGATTCCGGAAGAAGGATATTGACAAATGGCTTGATTCACTGAACACCCCTTTCCTATCGGAGTATGTCGGATGTTCTAAGGCCACGTTGAAGATTGCGCACAATGGATAACTTATCCATCAACATAATATTATTAACTAACAATATCGCCATGATAGGCAATGCTGTATAGTGAATTGTATAGTTGAAAAATAAATGAAGAAAGTTATTGACATAGTCATTATAATGGCTATAATGATGACTATAGGGGGTAAATATGGGTTTAGGAGATAAAAATAAAACCTCATCACGGTTTGATACAGAAACAATGGTGACAATCTTGGGGTTAGTTTTTATAAGCTTCATTGCGTATACATGTAGTGAAAATGGATATATTTCTATTGTTGGTGCTATTATTTTTATTGTAATGTCGGGCCTTAGTCTTGGCTGTTACTTAAGGCGGGAGGGATACGCGAGGGGTTATAGACAAGGCGTAAAAGATACGGAAATAAAATTATCGAAGGGTGACAAATGAAAGTCATAACAGTTAGCGAGTTAAAGTTAAAGGCAACACAGATAGTATCCGAAATCGAATCCACAAAAGAGGAGGTGATTATAACAAAGAACGGTAAGGCTGTTGCATGGATACAATATTTCAGTGAGGATGAATTCAGTCTTACAAAAAAGAAAACTGAAAAAGGAAAGGAGAGTGGTAAAATTGGCAAAGGTAAAAGGCATCTATAAACGCGGGAATGTTTACTGGATTCGCTATGTCGGGCTTGATGGTAAGATAGTATTTGAGTCTTCATGCTCAGACAAATTCCGGGATGCTCAAACGCTTCTTACAAAGAGACGGCAAGCGATAGCAGAAGGCAAGCAACCGGACATCAAAAAGAAAATCCCCAATACTCTGTTTAAAGACCTCGTTACGGAATACCTGAAATGGTCTGAACGTCAACGCAGCCATGAGCAGAAGGAGATCAACGCGAATCAGCTTAAAGAAAAATTTGGTAACATCCCGTTACGCTACTTCACAACCATGATGTTGGAACAGTATCAGACCGAGAGGCTTGAAAAAGGAAATAAGCCCGCTACTGTCAATAGGCACGTGGCATTGATTAAGCACATGTTCACGAAGGCTGTTGACTGGAACCTGGTTGAAGAAGAAACCCTGAAAAGAGTCAGACGAGTAAAGCTCCTTGAGGAAAACAACAGAAGGCTCCGGTATCTCAGTATAGAGGAATGTAAAACCCTTTTAGATGAATGTGAGAAGCTGGGTAAAAAGAACGCGCACTATGCACACCTGGGACCCATTGTCATTACAGCATTGAACACGGGAATGAGGAAGGGTGAAATCCTCAACCTTGAGTGGGATAACGTTGATCTCAAGCAGGGGTTTATCCTACTCGATAAGACTAAGAACGGAGAGCGAAGGGAGATACCCATTAACGAAACACTACGAGAAACCCTGCAATCCATTGTCAGAAGGTTAGACGGACGGCACGTGTTCTATGACACCACAACGATGAAACCATTTGGCAATGTGACCCGTTCCTTCACCACTGCCTGCAAAAACGCCAAGATCAAGGACTTCAAGTTTCACGATCTCCGGCATACCTTTGCAAGCCATTTGGTAATGGCAGGAGTGGACATAACCACTGTAAAGGAACTGTTGGGACACAAGAATCTGTCAATGACGTTGAGGTACAGTCACCTTGCACCTTCTCATAAGGTCAAGGCAGTTGATATTCTCGATTCTACCTTGAAACAGCACAACGAAGCAAAGGAAGAAGCTCAGGTAAGATGAACTATACAATTACTATACAATTTGGATTGATTCGGGTAATGCCACTTTTAGAATCTTCAATAAATTCAAATGCCCCCGGCATGACTCGAACATGCGGCACATGGATTAGGAATCCATTGCTCTATCCACCTGAGCTACGGGGGCAAGGTCACAGATTATAATAATTTTTTAGTTCAGTTGCAATATTATATCGCAACTTCTGCGCCCTACCTTCCCATCAGGTTCGGAAGATAAAGGGCAGTCTGAGGGAAGATAACGAGTATTGCAGCGACAATTATAATTGAGAACAAGAAAGGTGCCGCTCCTTTGAAGATCTCTGCCATGGGCACGTCTTTCGCTACTCCCGCAAGGGTGTATACGTTAAGGCCCACAGGCGGTGTAATGAGCCCCGCCTCCATCATGAGAACGGCCAAAACCCCAAACCAGATGGGGTTGAATTGAAGCGCCACGATAACAGGAAATATGACAGGCAGTGTAAGCACCATCATCGATACTGCGTCAAGAAAGCATCCAAGCATAAAATAGATCGCTATGATTATCGCAAGGACAATGTACCGCGATACTTCAAGCCCGGCGATCCACCCCGATACAACGGCAGGGATCGTTGAAAGCGCGAGAAAATAACTGAAAACGGTTGCACCCGCTACAAGGAAGAGCACCATAACAGAGATCTTCGCCATTTCAAGGAGCGAGGTGAAAAACCCCTGCCAGCTCAACCTTCTATTCAAAAGAACAATGACAAAAAGAGCCATGGCCCCTATTGCCCCTGCCTCGGTGGGGTTAATATACCCCAGGTAGATCCCTCCCATAACAATAAAAAAGACAAGAACTGTCTCCCATATTCCTTTCAGTGCTTTGATCTTTTCCTTCAGGGAAACATTGCCTGATGTGGCCGGGGCAAGGGATGGATTTAACTTTACCTGGCCTATGATAACTGCGATGTAGGCACATGACAGCAATAAACCTGGCAGGATACCTGCTACAAGCAATTTTCCTATGGACTGTTCTGTCAGCATTCCAAAGACCACAAAACCCAGGCTTGGCGGGATAAGAAAAGCGAGCGTCCCGCCGGCTGCTACTATCCCTGTTGCCAGCCTGGGGTGGTAATGAAATCTTTTCATCTCGGGAAGGGCGATATTACCCATGGCCGCAGCTCCCGCAACGGAAGACCCGCTCACCGCAGCAAATCCCGCGCAGGCAGCAATGGTAGCAACCCCCAAACCTCCGGGAAGCCTCCTGAACCACTTGTCAAATGTCTCGTAAAGCTCCTTCGTGATGCCTGCGCTGCCGGCAAAGCCGCCCATAAGGATGAAAAGGGGGATGATAGTGTAAGGGTAGTTGGCGGCAACCTCATACACCGTCTTCGCAACGACCGGAAGCGCAGCTTCGAGCGAGGTGAGCGTCCATATCCCTATAAAGCCGACGAACATCATGAGGAATGCAATGGGCATGCCGAGCAAAATAAGAACCACTACCAGCACGCTACCGAGAATTCCCGCTACGACAGGATCTATCATGCAGCTATTGTTTCCTCATTCCTGCTATCGCATTGAAAAGATCAAAAAGGAGCTCCAGCCACAAAAACAAACCGCCAATTGCCACAAGGAGCCTGAAAGGCCATTGGGGAACTCTCAGCATATCTGATACGGTCTTCTCCTGTATCCCCTCTGTAAAGCCCTGCCAAATCATAATGCTGATTACCGTGATGCACATAAGGGTTGTTGCTATACCAATGGCGCTCCTGGACTTTTGAGAAAATCTTTTTGTCAGAAAATCGACGCCGACGTGGCCTTTAACCTGCTGCGTATACCCGGCACCCAGCAGGATAATTATACTCAACATATATTCAGAGAGCTCAAGGGTGCCGGGGATCGGCTTGCTGAAAAAACCCCGGCCTATAACGTCACCTGTTGTAATCACCATGAGAGGAACAACAAGAAACATCCCAGCGGCGCAGGCAAAGTAGGAGATACGCCGCACTATCTTCTGAAAAGTCTTTATTTGTCCCATGTTCAGTCTGCAGCCTCAGGCCTTCTTAAACTCAGGGGGGCATGCAACCAGTTTGACATTTCTCTTCTCGCACTCCTCGTTCATGATCGCTACGGTCTTCCGCGCTGGAAGCCCCTTGGCTTCGAGATCCTTCACCCACGCCCTTGTCACATCCTGAAATTTTACGTACCACTGGTCCGCTTCTGCCCTGGGAAGATCAATAAACCTGACGCCTTGCCCGGCAATCTCTTTCATGATCACCTTGTATGCATCCTGGTTGAGGCCTCCCGTCACCTTGAAAGGGTTGGTGCACACCTGCTCTACAAGTTTTTTCTGATCCTGAGGAAGCCTTTTCCAGTAGCCAATGTTCATGACCATGCCCTCGGAAACACAGCCGAAGGTTAGGACCGTTGCATGCTTCGCCACTTCATAGAGCTTATAGCCCTGGATCAAAGGAGGGCATGTCACAATGCCGTCGACAGTGCCTATCTCCATTGCCATGTAAACATCACCGAGAGGGATGAAGACCGGCTCTGCGCCGAGGGATTTGATATAGTGAGTCTGGTGGCCGCCGGGAGACCTTAATTTCATGCCTTTCAAGTCCGCCATCTTGGAGATGGGCCTTTTCGACCATATAAAAGACTGGATGCAGCCGTTGAGCTCAAGAACCTTTACGTTTCTGAACTCATCCTTCAGCGCCCTGTTGTAAACCGCATTGCCTATGTCAGCAGCAACATCTTTACCGTCGATCCATACGGCAAGGGAAAGGACATCGGTCAACGGAAAACGCCCCGGCGTCCACGTGGCAGTAAAGTAGCCCAAATCCGAGAGGCCCTTGGCAACGATATCGAAATGCTCCGGTCCTTTTCCGAGGGCAGCGCCGGCGTACATCCTATAGTCCATCTTGCCGCCGCTCCTTTTCTTTAATTCCTCAAGCATCGGGGTCCATACCGTCTTCACCTCTTTGCCGACAGGCGGGTGCCACGTGCTGAACTTAATATTCGTGTTACCTGCAAGAAGCATATTGGAGTCCAATACCCCCATCCCTACCGCTGCGCCGCCGATGAGGGCGCTTTTAAGAAAGTTCCTTCTGCTTAGATCTTTACATTCCCGGCACATGAGCTCCTCCGTGTTTCGACTGCTGACCCTATATCCCCTACATCAAATAATTGTTTTGAAAAACAAACGGCGTTATCACCCTGTAACAATGTATGTTATATTTCATTTACCGTCAATAAAAAGTGCCCTGTCTTTTCAGCATTATGACGCCCCGGACTTGCGTCTGTACAGCTCATATATTGTCCCTATTATTTGACATTAACCCCCTATTTTGTTATAAATTTTATGATATTCCATGGCAAAAATACGCACATCTTTCTATGAAATGCTTGATCCACTGCAATGATAATAAGCAGATGATATTTTCAGGATTCACACATCTCAAATGGAGGTAGTCATGGGCAACGTAGATGTCTTAGAAAATAAGCGCCCTGTACTCGGCATCAACAGTCTTGGCAGAATAGGAAAGTTGTCTTTGTGGCACCATGTCGGCAGGAAATATTTTCAGGAAATCATCGTAAATATAGGCAGGGAATCCGGGACCGGGCTGAGCTCTGTTGCCCAGTTTATAGAAAAAGACGTAACCTACGGAACGATACACAAATTTTTATACGGAATAAATTCCGGCCGCATTATACAGATAGTCGATGAAAAGAAAGGCAAGCTTCTTATAGACGGCATTCCGGTTACGATCTTGCGGGAGGCCAGAAACCCTGTTGACATCGGGTGGCGCAATTACGGTGTTGATCTGGTAGTTGAGTGCACCGGAAAATTCAGAGACCCTACCCTTGCCCCTGAAGACCCAAAGGGATCCATTAAGGGGCACCTCGCAAGCGGGGCAAAGGTTGTTATCAACTCCTCCGCTTTCAAGATCAAAAACAAATCATTATCCGCTCCGTCAGATACTGTTACGCTGATTTATGGGATCAACCACACCGCCTTTAACTACAAGAAGCATCTCATCGTATCGGCCGCTTCCTGCACGACAACGGGCCTGGCACATATGGTAAAACCGCTTCTCGAAAATGCTGAAACGAGCAACATACTGACCGCCTCTATGTCAACAGTGCATGCGGTAACAAACACGCAAAGCGTTCTCGATAACCTGCCCAAGGCAGGCGAGAAGGACCTTCGCAAAAACAGGAGCATCTTCAATAATATCATCCTGACCTCCACAAACGCCGCAGAGGCGTTAAGCCAGGTTATCCCTGAGGTCAAAAACATCGGCTTTATGGCAGATTCCATAAGGGTTCCCATCAATACCGAATCGCTCATCGTTCTTAATGCGACTTTTCAGTCACAGTTCAACGAGGATGGAACAAGAACCCCTGTGACTACAAAAACGATCAATGATATTTACAAGAAGGCCTCCGAGAAGGACCTTGAACACCTTCTCATTTACTCTACCGAACAGAACGTATCAACAGATCTTATCGGTATGAATGCTGCGATCGTAATCGAGGGCCAGTTCAATCATACGCGTACGGCATTTATAGATGTTGATGTATCGCGGATCCCGAACATACCTGCGGCGATAAAGACCGGCGCATCCAAAAATATGCTGAGAATACCGGTAGTGCATGCGAAGATCTTCGGCTGGTACGACAATGAATATGGGAGCTACACCAACAGGATGGGAGACCTGGCGGTGTACGTTCACAAGTCGCTGCGGTAGTATTTGGAATTTCGATATAAGATATACGAATTACGGGTTTCTTTTATACCTCGATCTGATAAGGCACTTCCGCTTCGGTCTCATGGCGGCCGTAATACACGGCCCCACTCCATCCGTCGACGCAAATGAAGTCGCCGCCGACTATCTTTTTATTATATACGGTGCAAAAACCTTCAGATTCATATACTTTCAGTTTTCCGAATCCGACAACTCCGACTTTTCGCAGTTGTGGTATCGTAACCGCTGCATGGGAGGTTCCTCCCCCTCGTGCGGTAAGGAGCCCTTCGACCTGAAGGAGGACCCCGACATCATCGGGAACGGTGTCAGGTCGTATCAATATAAGCGGCGTATCAGGTTCTTTTGAACGAAAATGACGGATCTCCTCCTCTGAGAATACAACCCTTCCGCAGAGGGCCCCTCCGCTTACTCCTATCCCGGAGCCGAGAAAAGAGCTGAGAAGCTCCGGCGTCTCCTTAAACAGTCTTCTCTTTTTTGTCTCTCTCTGGATCATATCCCGCGTCTGCAGAATATAGAGTCCCTTCTTTGTTGCGTTTTCAAAGGTAAACTCTATCTCCTGGTGGTTAAACCCCTTTTCGTATATAAGCGCCTCAACGAGCCTTAGCAGCTCATGATAAATATCCGGGAAATTCTTCTCGAGTGATACGTCGGATTCGTGCCTCTCGGCCAGTCGTTGTTTTTCCGAGATCGGAAAGGTCCCTACGAGCCCCGACACGATATCGTCGCCCTGCACACCGAAGATAAAATCTCCATAGAGGGCGATATTCGCCGATGACCCCTTGGGGTCTCTTGTAAAGATGACGCCTGAACCTGAATTCTCATCGAGGTTTCCAAACACCATCGATTGCACGATAACTGCGGTTCCCCACTCATCAGAAAGGTGCATCTGGTGGCGGTATGTCTTTGCCTGTTCGGAATACCAAGAATCAAAGACCTGCAAAATTGCCTCCTGCAGTTGCTCTGCGGGATCATCAGGGATCTCCACGTTCCGCCGTCTTATTGCCTCTTTATAGGAAAGCGCGAGCTGCTTCATCTGTGCAGAGTTAAAATGTATCTTGCGAGTAACATTGTACTGCAGTTTAAAGCTGTTGATAATTTCGTCAAAAACATTCCTTTCAAGGCCTTTGAACATTCCCCAGGTCTGCAGGAACCTCCTGTACGAATCCCAAGCCGCCCATCTGTAATGTTTTTTCTTCCCCAGTCCTTCCGCGATCGTCTCATTGATGCCAACATTGAGGAATGAATGCATCATGCCCGGAAGAGAAACCGTCGCCCCGCTCCGGACGGACAGCAGCAATGGGTTGTCGGGATCTCCGAATTTCCGTCCGGTCAATCTTTCCAGCTCCACCACCTCGTTATGAATCCTGAGGCTCAAATCCTTGAAAATATATTTATAAGCGATAACCGCGTCATATCCCCTGAAAACCTCCGTCGTAATAATAAAGCCTGGGGGCACCGGAAAATCGAAGGACACGAGCTGTTTCAAAAAATAGCCCTTGTTGCCGATCAATATCTGGTTGTCCATCTTTTTGTTTCTCTTGTGGATAGGAGATATGGCCAGCTCCGGAATATATGCCATTACGAGGTTCAGTATCTGCTTGTTGTCCTTGAATTTCTCTAGTTCAGCGCTCAAAGTCCTGATAATATCATTCACAAAATTATCCAGCACCTGGAGCCCAAACGCTGAAGATATCATGGAGCGTATAAAATTTTCAGATATCCGGTAGGTCTGCTCTTCATCTTTTTTAAGCATTTGCTTTATGATTATTGACAGGTTGTCCCTGTGCGCATCGATATAATAATCACGTATGATATCCTGTATGCTTTTTTCTATAAACTGAAAGATGTCGATATACTGATCGATGGAGAACTGCCTCACCTGGAGAGCGCTTGAGATATACTTCATCTTTGAAACCAGGCCCTCCGTCGCAATCCCTTCAAGCTCAAGCGCCTTTACGTAGACCCATAGGTACTCATGTATCCTTACGAGGGTGCTCTTTGTTATGAACTTGAGATTCAGGGATTCAACGAGCTTTTCGAACAGGACTCCTGCAAAATTTTCAAGGCGGAAGGTCAGCCCCATAGCCTCAAACTTTTCTTCCCTGTATGTTCCGTACATCGATGGGATGCCTGCGGCAATGTGCCTTTTATAATAGATGTTTTCAAAGGGTGTGATTTTTCCTGGGGAAAGTATCTTCCCCTTCAGGGATGAAAGCATCTCCATAATGATAACAAGCGCGCGGTAGATATTCTTATTTTTCAGTGCATACCTCAACCCCTTTATCTTTGGCAATTCGAGCATACAGGAAGCTTCAAGGTCCTGCAGGAGGTCGATGGGCTGATAGTTATATTTTTTAAACAAAAGCTGGTAGAGCCTTATCATAAGCCATGCGCGCTCTTTGTCCCTGTCCGATATTCCACTGACCTGCTTCAGTTCATCTTTGATCTTGTGCATATCCCATTCGAGAAAACCGCAAACATCACCGTTCACTTTCGAAAGAAGCTCAATAAATATAGTATGCATTCCGTCGAAATACTCACCGCCGTTGCGCACCTCTTCAAATACTTCTTCGGGCAAGTGCCTCTTCACATACTCCCTATCCCCTGAGTGCCAGTAGCGGAATATATCTTCAACAAAGGGAACGAGGAGGCTGTTGCTCTCAACGTGCGACTGTTTCCGGAGAAAATAGACCAGCTTGTCATTCCTCATGGTAAGCTCGTCGACTCTTGTCGATACGTCCCTCAGCTCTCCTTCTGCGCCGATCTCGGTGTAATAGACGGGAAAGATTCTTAGAAGCTGCTTTGCCAGATTATAGGCGGGAGATATATCTGCATTGAGCAGTAAAGAGATGTCTTTCTGAAGCAGATCGGTATCTTTTACAAAAATACCTTGCAGCTTCAGGTTGATAATAAATGCAGAGAGGAGCCGCTTTGTCCATCGCGGCTTCAAGGATACGATCTCCAGCCACGCCCTTATATTCCTTATATGGGCAGGATTAACCTGCACCTGCCATTCAGTATTCGATCCTTTTACGTTAGGAGGCTGAAACCCAAATGCTATAAGTTCGTCTATGAAGGTATCTACGAACGAGTGGCTGTTCCGCTCAAAAACACCCCTGGCAAATGTCGTGATGCAATCGATTAAGGTAGACTGATGCCGGCGGGAGACAACATTCTTTTTTAACAAAAGGAACACCTTCCTGACGAAATCATGAAGGTCTTGAGCGCTTTCCTCCCTGAAAACCTTTCCAAGACAGCGGTTGATCTCGAGAAGGGTATTGTTGTGTATATCCGAAAGACCCTTGACATTCATTACATTAAAGAGAAAATCAAGCTTTACGAGATAGTGCCTCCCCGCAAAAGCCTCCTTTTTTTCAAGCTCATCAGCAAGAACGGGGTAGGCGTTTACTATCTGGAAAAAATCCGGCATAGCGCCGTAGGCCTCGAATGTATCTTTCAAATCCAGGTATTTTGCGTTATGCACCTTCTCAAGCTGCCCGATCAGCGAAGAGATGTTTTCGTGCGTAAGGGGGTTGACAAGGGTGCGATACAGGTCGGCCATCTCGCGGGAGATGCTGTCGCCCTGAAGCCAGTGAGTAGGGTCGGGCTGCGTCAGCCAGAATTCGTATGTTGCATGAAAAACTTTATAAAGCAGCAATTCGAAGGAGGTTGTTTTGAAATAAGCGTTATGTTCATTGGCAAAAGGAAGGATGGTCTTGAAATAGCTTGAACTTTTTTTTAATAGAAACTCACCATCGCCGGTTATCTTCAGGAGCGGATCAAAAACGTCAGGAAGCAACGACAGGTTTCTCTCAAGATGCCCGTCGCTGTGCGTAAACATCATGTTCACATATTCAAAAAGGTACCGCACTGCGTCATCCCGGATGTCTTCCGGCGCTGTCGATGAGATAACGCTGATATAAATCCTGCTGAGCATTTTCAGTGCTTCCAAGCCTTCTTTGTGGTTATTAAAATCGTAAAAATCTCCGATAGAGATCGTCTTAAGCTGAGTTAAGACGTATTCCCAGTTGACATAGGGGTGATAAAGTTCTGTAAGAAGCTCCGTTGTGCGCTTCAGGACGCCATAGTGATCTTTTGCTACGTTGAGCAGAACCTGATATTCCTCCGGTATCTCAATAACTGCGGCTGTCCTTTCGAGATTCACCTGTAATGCCGTCGACTGCCAATCTATCCTTTTGTCTTCCATGTCTTATTGCCCTTTACGTGCAGACCCGCTTTATAGTATACATGTTCGGAGTGGAATACACAACTTAGCGCTTACCTCGCGTGTTGAATTTCAAAAAGGGTTACCTCAGGCGGCGCCAGGAAGCGTATCGGAGGCCCCCATGTCCCGGAACCCCTGTTGACGTAAAGGCGCGACCCGTTCTGCAGGCTGTAGTATCCCGCGTACAGGGGAAAGAAAAGCCCTGTTATATATCTGAAAGGAAAGATCTGCCCTTTGTGCGTATGGCCTGAGAGCTGAAGGTCGAAAAGCCCTGTCGCATTTTCGTCAATGGCCGGAGCATGCTTCAGGAGAACCGTGAACAGGCCCCGCGGCAGCCTTGAGAGAAGGAACCTTTCCGGGACATCGGCATAGCTGAAAGGCAGCCCGGCCTTATCGTCCACGCCGGCTATATTGATAACCCCTTCTACGGTCACACCTTCGCCCCGCAATACCCTGAATCCCGCCCTCTGGGTGAAATTGAGCGATTTTCCTATGCCCGCGTAGAATTCGTGATTTCCCGTCACCGCGAATTTCCCGTATCGCGGCCTGATCTCTTGAAACATCCCCGTGAGACCGTCGAGCCCGTCGAGCTGCCCGTCCACGAGATCGCCCGTGGAAACGAGCAGATCAGGGTTTACGCTCTTGACCGCATCGACGACGGCCCTCAGCCTCTCCTCGCGCACGATAAGACCAAGGTGCACATCGGATATCTGGGCGATGGTGATCTTCCCGACAGACGCGGGGACCTTCGATGTCCCTATGGCGATCCTCTCGATGGTGACGCTCTTCGCTTCCCAATAGCCGTAAGCAGTTGCGATGAGCGCATAGATCATGGGAGCTATGAAGAACAGCTTGTACGCGGCGGCAATATGAGATATGTCTTTTTTTGCTATAAGGCTCGCGATATGGAGAATCATGCGGATGACGTCTATGCAGATCGACAAGGAGAAGAAGAAAAATAGGAATGCCATCCAGGTATATCCCGCGTAGGCCATGAAGCGGGCAAAATGCTCATGCCCTGCCCTCTCCGCAAGGCGCACGGCGAAAGGAGCAAGGGTCGTCACCAGCATAAAGGCGACGATGAACACGTTCGGGACAAGCCTGAGATGAAAAGCTAATTGCAGCTTTACGAACACGTAGAGGTGAAGGGTGCCGTAAAGAAGAACAAAGGTAATTAAAAAAAGGGTCATCGACTGCCGGCCGCTTTCCTGAAAAGCTTTCCCTGAAGCTCATCAAAAAGATCGTACGCCACCGGCACGGCAACAAGGGTGAGCAGCAGCGACGTTAAGAGGCCCCCGATCGTTGCAAGCGCCATGGGCGAACGAGTTTCAGCGCCCTCCCCTATTCCGATGGCTATAGGCATCATGCCCATTATCATCGCAAAGGTCGTCATAAGTATGGGGCGGAGCCTTACGGGACCTGCCTGAAGGATCGCATCCCTTCTCGACATTCCCCTCGCTCTCAGCACGTTCGTGTAATCTACGAGGAGTATGGCGTTCTTCTTCACAAGACCCATCAGGAGAATGAGCCCTATAAAGCTGAAGATGTTCAATGTCTTGCCGAAGATCAAAAGGGCGCCGAAGGCCCCGATAAAAGAAAATGGCATGGAAAGAAGAACAGTAAAGGGGTGTACAAAGCTCTCGAACTGGGCGGCAAGGACCATGTACGCCATGATTATGCCGAGCATCATGGCGAACATTAAATAGCCGAAGGACTCCGCCATCACGTCAGCCTGCCCCTTATAGCGGCCGGAATAGCCTGAAGGAAGAACATTTGCAGATACACTGTCGAGTTCATCCTTGGCCTTTCCGAGCGGCGTCCCCTCGAGGTTCGCAAAAACAGTCACCGCCCTCTGCCTGTCAACCCTGTTGATGATGCTCGATCCACCGCCTTCCTGAAAGGTGGTTATATTTGCAAGCTGCACAAGCCTCCCGTCTTTTGCCCTTACGTATACCTTCCCAATATCATCAGGGCTCATCCTGCCCCCCGGCGTTAACCGCGCCCTCACATCATAGCGCCTCCCCTTCCCCTCATCCTTGAACTTTGTGACATCAGCTTCGCCCCCTATGAGAAAATTCACCGTCTCGGCAACGGACTTGATATCGACACCAAGGTCAGCGGCCTTATCCCTGTCTATAAATACCCGCACTTCAGGCTTTCCCGTCTCAAGGGAGGTATCAAGGTCAACAACGCCCGGCAGCTTCGAAAACTGCTTCACAATATCGCGCGTATATGTTTCGAGTTCCTGAAGGTCCAGCCCTCTTATGCTGTACTGGATCGCCGTCTGCCTCTGCCCCCCTCCTATCATGGATGCATTCTCAACAGATGCCCTGAGCCCAGGTACAGCCCTCAGCGATCTTCTTATCTCTGCCTTGATCTGTTCCTGGTGTTTTTTTCTTTCAGACTTAGGCTTAAGGTTGATCATCATATTTGCCTTGTTGAGTTCTCTTGTCGCCCCTCCTCCCTGGGAATACAAAACGGTGGTCACTTCAGGAACCTTTCTTAATATCCCCTCCACGCGCCTGCACATGCGGTCTACTTCCTCGATCGAATAATCCACGGGGGTTTGCAGCCTGATGATAAACCTGCTCTGATCTTCCGATGGCGTAAATTCTTTGCCTATAAACTTCGTCAGGGAAAGACTGAGGACAAAGATAATTACGGCAATGGACAGCACTATCTTCCTGTGGTTTAGTGCGAACCCGAGAATGGCCCTGTATTTCCCTTCCAGCCTTTCGTATCCTCTTTCAAGCATATCGGATGCCCTTTTCAGATAATGATGGCGGGCCAGCCTTCCATAAAAAGAACTTTGTTTGTTTCCTCCGTCTTCGCTGAACTTTCCATTATTATGTTTTTTCAGAAATAATGACGACATCATAGGTGTAAGGGTAAAGGAAACGAACCACGAGACCAGCACCGCAAACACGACAGTCATGCCAAACTGGAAGAAGAACCTCCCTATTATTCCTTTCATGAAAGCGACTGGAATAAATATTACTATTATGGCAAGCGTGGTTGCCGAAACCGCGAGCCCTATCTCTGACGTGGCGAAGGTCGATGCCTCGCGCGGGCCCATTCCCTCTTCGATGTGGCGGTGGATATTCTCTATAACAATGATCGCGTCGTCGATGAGAATGCCGATGGAAAGGGAAAGGGCAAGCATGGACATGTTGTTGAAGGTAAAGCCGAAGGCGTTCATTATGGCAAATGTCGAGATGACGGAGGTAGGTATCGCCAAAGCGCTGATAAGCGTTGTGCGGACGTTCCTTAAAAAGATCAGCACAGCGAAGATCGCGAACAGCCCTCCGTAGATAAGGTGGTGCTGGACCTCGTTGATCGACCGCTTGATGAAGTCTGACTGGTCAAAAGCGATGGAAAGGTTCATTCCTGCGGGCAATGTCTTTCTGATCGTTTTTAGCTCCTCTTTGACCCTGTTGACAACTTCAACGGTATTCGTGCCCGACTGCTTCTGAATGCCCAGGTTCACGGAGTTCACGCCGTTGAAACGGGCGATCGTACGCTTTTCCTCCATCCCGTCCTCGGCGCGCCCTACGTCTTTTATTTTTACAGCAACCCCGTCTCTGTAGCCCACTATGAGGTTGTTAAAATCCTGGATGGTTTGAAATTCGCCCTTTACCTTTACAAGGTATTCTTTTGTATCACCTTCAACCGACCCGCCGGGCAGCTCCACATTGCCCCTCGCGAGCGCGCTGGATACGTCCTGCGCGGTAATCCCGTGAGACCGCAGCTTGTCGTTGTCCAGCCAGATCCTTGCCTGCCTCAGCCTCGTCCCGTAGAGCCTTAGCGCTCCAACGCCGTTTATCCTCTGGAACTGCTCCTTCAGGACCTCGTTGGCATATGTGGAGAGGTCTCGCGGCGATTTATCGCCGTGAAGCGCAAACCAGAGGACCGGCGTTGAGTCGGGATCCACCTTCTGAATGATCGGCTCATCGATATCTGTCGGCAGCTTGGACCTGATGGTTGAGACCTTTTCCCGCACGTCCTGTACTGCAAGATCGATGTCTCTTTCCAGAACAAATTCTATGCTTATTACAGATGCTCCTTCTGTGCTGGTCGACGTGATCGTCTTGATCCCGTTTATGGTGTTGACCACCTCTTCGATCTTGTCCGTAACATCGATATCCATGATCTCAGAGCTGGCGCCTTCAAGGGTTGTCCTGATATTTACGATCGGCAAGTCAACTTTCGGGAAAAGGTCAACCCCGATATTCGGGTAGCTTACAACCCCCAGCACAACGAGAACCAGGACCAGCATCGTTGCAAAGACCGGGCGCTTTACAGATGTATCAGAGAGCCACACAATAGCCTCCGGCTGGCGATCTCAGTTTTTTTATTCCCTGCTTTTCGCTATTCACTTTTCACCTTTGACTGCTGGATATTTACCTTAACACCCTCTGAAAGGCTCTGCTGGCCAGCGACAACGATCTTTTCCCCCTCTTTTATCCCCTCAATGATCTCCATCATCTCGCCGTATTTACTCCCGATCTTCACCTGGACCTCTTTTGCCCTGTCCCCGACAACAGTGAACACCTTCACCTTTTCCGCTTCGTACAGGAGCGCTGTTACGGGCACCACCACCGTGTCTTTTGCGGCGCCGGTATATAATATTACCTTCGAGAAGAGGCCCGGCTTCAACATGCTCTCGGGATTAGGCACCAGCGCTTCCACTTTCAGCGTTCTCGTCTTTTCATCGAGGCTCGGAAAAACTATACTGACCTTGCCCTTGAAATCGCTATCGGGAAAGGCGTCGACCCTCAATATCACATCCTGGCCGATCTTAATCTTCCCGACATCCTTTTCCGTCACAGCAAAGTTGACCTTAAGCGGGTTGGTTTGTATAAGTATAAAAAGCTGGGTGCCGACTTTCACGAAGTCTCCCGGCGAAACCTTTTTCTCCTTTACCTTTGATGTAAGAGGGGCATAGATCTTCGTTTTCGCAAGCTTCTGCTTTGCAATTATCAGCGCCGCCTTTGCCCTCTCCACCTCAGACTCTGCGTGGGCCAACCTCGTGGAAACATCGTCAAACTGCTGGCTGGTAACGAGCTGTTCTTTGAAAAGCGCCTCTTTCCTTGCAAATTCGGTTTTCGTATTTGCAAGCGTGGCCTCGGTCTGCCTGAGCAATGCCTCTACCCTTACCACCTCGTGAGAATATTCAATATCTTCCATTGCCGCAAGGAGCATGCCTTTTGTGACTGCCGTGCCTTCATCGGCCTTCACGCTTTTAATAATTCCGTCTATCTCTGCCCCTATATTCACCTCTTCGTATGGATTCAACGTCCCTGTCGCCTCTATGAAAGGGCGCAGCTGCTGTTTTTCCGACACCCTGACAATTACGTTGTACGTCTTCTCTTCGGGCGCTTTGTCATCTTTTTTGCTGCAGCCATCCACCAGGAAAAGGCATACTGCGGTAAAAAATACACATAGCGCCACGCGTGAGAGTCTTTTTTCTTTCATCCCTTTGCTCCTTTGCATCCGGCATCATTGTTTTTGAAGCGCTGTGCTGCCGCCCGTAACAAAGTGCAGCAACGTGCCCGTTGCCCGTTTTAACCTGGCGATAGACAACTGGTAATTGTATATGACATCGGCCAGTTGCCGCTGGGCGGTAACAAGCAGCGTATTGGCATCCATCACATCTATACTGTGGGCAAGCCCGTATTCGAACTGCCTTGTAACGGCATTGAAATTGTCCTTTGCAAAGAGGAGCTGGTCCTCAAGGGACTTCAGAGTGCCTTTTTGTGTAAGAAAATCGAGGTATGCGGTTTCGACCTCGACTGTCACAGATTTTTTGATATCTTGAAATGTATAATCGACCTGCCTCTTTTTTGCCGCAGCCTCCTGTACCTCCGCGTTTCTCAGCCCCCCCTCAAAAAACGGGAAAACCAGCCTGACGCCGCCATACAGGTTGTCTCTGATAATGCCCGGCGTTTCAGGACTCTCGACCCTTTTCTGGTATGTCCCTTCAACGGCAACGGTGGGCCAATAGGAGCCGCGCGCGAATTTGACCGCTGAGTCGGCTATGCTCTTCTGCAGGTCAAGCGATTTCAGCTCTGCGCGCTCCGCATACGCAGCCTCTTTCAGGCAATCTATCGCCGGCATTGTACATCCTTTTATAACGCTGTTCAATTCGTCGCCGCGGGAGCCCTCCGGTACCTGGCTCCGATCATCCTTCACGTCAAAGTCACCCTGAAGGCCGACGATCCTTGCGATGAAGGCCTTGGCCAGCTTCTGGACATTTTCGGCCCTGATCAGGTCAGACCGAGCCCCCGATAGCTCTGCCTCCGCCCTCAGGAGCGTGGTTTTCGTGACCTCACCCACCTTCAGCCGGGCCGAAGCAGCGTCTCGGTACTTTGTCAGCCGCTCCACGTTCTGTTTTGCGATATCAACAACCTTTTTTGCCTTCAGCAGCTCATAGTAGGCGCTTGTAACGGTAAATATGTAGCCTTCTTTAACGGCGAAAAGATCATGCCTGCTTTTGCCGATGTTGTTCTTGGCCATTCCGTAAGCGATGAACTCTTTCCCTCCAAGGGAAAATGATTGATCGAGCCTGAGGCCCCAGTTCGCCGTTTCATCGGGCTGCGTCAGGCTGTCGTTGTCGTTTGTCTTGTTGTCCCGGTAGCTCGTATATCCCCCTACCCCCGAGAGCTTCGGCAGCAAAGCCGCTATAGCCTTGTCTTTCCCCTTTTCGGCAATAAACAGATCTTCTTCGGATATTTTGATCTTTTCCGAGCGCTCCAGGGCCATTCTGTAAAAGTCGTCGAGGTCATACTCCAAAGCAAAGGCCCGGGAACACGCCAGTATGACCGCCAGACATAAAAAAAAATATCTTTTCACGTCATCCCCCGTTTTTGATGTCTCACGCTATTGCCGTCTTATGTTCTAATATGATTGCAACTCTCTTTCCCGCCTTACAGCCCTATGCTTTTCGCAATCTGGTACACAACTACACCTCCCGCATAAGAAAGTACGATCATAAAGATCACGGAAGCAAAAAACAATTTCCAGTTGCCCATCTCCTGGCGCATGACCGTTATGGTGGGTGCGCATGGGAGAAACACCATCAGGACGAAAAGAAAGGCAACGGCAGATGGGCGGCTTACCACGAACGGCAAAACGCTCATAAGGCCTTGTTCCCCAACGTTATAAAGAACGCCAAGGGTCGCAATGGCATTCTCTTTCGCAACGATGGTCGATAAGAGGGCCACAAGCATTTTCCAGTCGAGGCCAAGAGGAATTCCTATGGGCTCAAATAGCATTCCTACCCAGGCGAGGAGGCTTTTTTCGATCGCTCCGCCGGGTACATTCGACATGATCCACAGTATAACGGAAAATATGAGTATCACCGTGCCTGCCTTCTTGACAAAGGCCATTGTCCTTCCCCACACTACAGAGATGATGGTCCTGAAATCAGGCTTATGGTAAAGAGGCAGTTCCATAATAAAAGGGACCGGCTCGTCTTTATAAAGGGTTTTGCTGATTAAGATGCCGGAAAGCCCGAGAAGCACAATATTCAATGCAACCAGAAGCCAGGAAACCACAAGCGCATTTCCCGCAAAGATCGCCGCAGTAACAAATGTCAGCACCGCCAGCCTTCCGGTGCAGGGTATGAAAGGCGTCAGAAATATTGTAAGCAACCTCGCCTTTTTTGATTCAACGATGCGCGCACCCATAACAGCAGGCACATTGCATCCGAAGCCGAGGCACATTGGCATAAAACTTTTTCCGTGGAGGCCGATAATATGCATGAAGCGATCCATGACAAAGGCAGCGCGGGCCATATACCCTACATTTTCGAGGAATGTCATGGAAAAGAAAAATATAACGAGGATCGGCGTAAACGTCAGTACCGAACCTGCTCCGCCAATAACGCCGTTCACCAGTATCCCGCGAACCCACCACGGTTCGTTGATCAGACTGGCATCGATCCACCTTCCAAAGGCGCTTGTGATCGTTTCAAAGAACTTCTGCAAAGGGAAGCCTGCCTTGAAGGTCAGCAAAAAGATGACCGCCAGTATTCCCAGGAGAATAGGGACGCCAAAGATTGGGCGCGTCAGGACATGGTCCATCCGGTCCGTGATAAGCACCTGCCCTCTTTTGAAACGAGAGATCGCGGCCCTTGTTGTTTCTTCGATCCAGGCGTATCTTCCTCCCACAACTGCCCTTAAGGCATCCTCGTGCTTGACAAGCAGCGATAGAACGTCATTCCATGTTTCATGAGGTATAATGCCTTTCACGGCCTCCGATACCTCCGGATCGCCCTCCATGAGCTTGGTAGCCACCCAGGTATCGTTATAAGGGATCGGGAGGTAATCTTTGATCATTACGAGCAGCTTCAGGAAAATCTCTTCATGGTCCGGGGATACCTCCGGCATCCTCGGGGTGTATCTCAGTTCGCCCTCTGCAAGCTGGATTATCTTGTCAACAAGCTCCCTGATGCCTTGGTTTTTTATAGCAACCATAGGCACAACCGGTATGCGCATCGATTTCTGGATGGCGTTGATATCGATATATACGCCCTGCCCTTCCGCCATATCAACCATATTTACAGCGACAATGACAGGTGTTTTTAAAAGGAGTATTTCGGTAAGGAGGTAGAGACTTCTTTCGAGGGCAGAGGCATTAACGACAAGGACAACGACATCGGGTTTTTCATGGATGATAAAATCCCTCGCAACCCTCTCCTCTTCAGAAAATGCGCTGAGGCTGTACGTACCCGGCAGGTCTACAATCTTTAGCTCAAAGCCGTCTAAGTTGTGAAAACCCTCTTTCATTTCGACGGTTTTGCCCGGCCAGTTGCCGACGTGCTGCGATAATCCTGTAAGAAGGTTGAAAACGGTTGTTTTTCCTACGTTAGGCTGGCCGGCCAGGGCCACCAAAAGACTCTTTGTTGATTTTTGCTCCTTACCTTTCCCCTCGGCAGCCGCTATCTTTTCAACCAGGATCTTGTCCGCCTGTCCTTTGCCGAGGGCAACCCTGGTATCGGAGGCAAAGACGATGATCTGTCTGCCGCTGTTTCTTAAGACCCTGATCTTTATGCCCGGCATGATCCCCATCGAGGCAAGCCTGCTTGTTAGCCCCCTGCCGCCGGATAAAAGATGGACTATGCCTTCCTCATTTTCTTCAAGCGACGTAACGGGAAATAACTCGTTGTCCATTCACAATACCTTTTACAGATTTTTCAAGGGGCCATGAGTCTTTGTCCGGCCTGATAGACATCAAGCAGGGCTGTAGGATGGTCAACAACCACACCTTTTTTGTCAACGCCTAAAAAACCAACGGTTTCGTGCACGGGAACGCTGATAGACCTGAAAAAGGCCTTTGCCGTTGCATCTCCGCATTGTATCCCGATGTCTTTCTTCATCCCGCCCACGAGAATAAGCAGTCCCTTTCGACCATTTCTTCCTTCAGGTATAGCCTTTTTTAAAAGATATTTTTCACACCACAGCGCCTGGCATCTGTCTATCATCGTCTTTACCTGCGCGGAAAGACCAAAAAAAAATATCGGGGAAGCGACGATGATCCTTTCCGCTTCCCTGATGGCTGTATAGATCGTCTTCATATCGTCTTCAATGACGCACTCCCCTGTTTGTTCACATGCGCCGCAGTCCTGGCACGTCCTGAGGTTCATATCGTTCAGTCTGAATGAAATAACACTATGCCCTGACTGCTGAGCCGCCCCAAGCGCCTCACCGAGCAATATATCCGTATTTCCACCAACCCTCGGGCTTCCGTTAAAGGCAACAACCTTCATCTTCCCTCCTGGAATTAGCCGTACAGCAAAAAGCAGGAACCGCCAAGCCTCGACAGATCATGCTGTCGACTGCGCGCTGAGAGACTCTGCGATTATAATTAATCTACCTTATAAAAGGCAACCTTCTTCGCTTTGCAAACCGGGCACTCATCGGGCGGCTCGCCTTCAACCGTATTGCCGCAAACCTTGCAGATGTAATAATCAACAGGCGCATTCTTTCCGAGGTTGTCGAGGGCCCTCTGATAGAGTCCCGCATGTATCTTTTCGACCTCGTTGGCGTAATTAAAGCTCCGTAATGCCCCGCTTTGCCCCTCCTGCTTTGCGTCCTCGATCATCTGGGGATACATGCTTTTGAACTCGTGGGTCTCTCCGCCGATAGCCTCCTGGAGGTTCTCCTTGGTACTTTTAATGCCTTTCAGTTCTCTGAGATGGTTATGGGCGTGGACAGTCTCAGCTTCAGCCGCTGCCCGGAAAAGTTTAGCAGCCTGCCTGAACCCCTCCTCCTCGGCCTTTTTCGCAAATGCCAGATATCTCCTGTTTGCCTGTGATTCGCCTGCAAATGCCTCCTGAAGGTTTTTCTCCGTCATTGACATGTTTTATATGTCCTCCTTAAGGTTTTTCTTTCAGCCATGCTGTTATCAAAATCTGCTGTGGTATTCTTTTACCTTCTGTGCGAAGGTCCTGCCGAATTCATAGCACCTGTCTTCGTCGTCCGACGACGGCTTATACAACACCTGCATTCCCGGCTCTACCATCTCGAGCCCCATGCGCTTTAGCAGCTCGTAGACCTCTTTGACGGCGCCTCCTCCCCAGCCAAAGCTTCCAAATGCGGCGGCAATCCTGTTCTTGGGGCGCAACCCGCCGAGGTGGTGGAGAAATTCCGCTACAGAGGGGAACATGACATTGTTGATCGTCGGCGTCCCTATAAGGCAGCCCCTTGACTTCCAGAACTCTTTGATTGCCGTGCTCATCGGCGTGGCCCTCAGTTTTATGACCTTGCAGTCAAGGCCCTCATCCTTAATTCCCTGCATGATCGGGGCCGTCATCAGTTCGGTGCTGTGCCACATGGTGTCGTAAATGATCGCGACCTGCTCGGCGGCCTTGCCGGACGCCATATCGAGATACATCCGGATGATCTTTCCCGGGTCTTTTCTCCAGATGATGCCGTGGTCGGGCGCTATCATGTCGATCTCAATTCCGAGCCTGACGATCTCCTCGATCTTGGATTTGATCAATTGCCCGAAAGGCATGAGGATGTTCGCGTAATAGTCTGCTACTGCGTCATCGAGCTCAAACACGGAATGGCACTCAATAAACTCGTCATCAAACCGTGAAGAGGTCGCTATGTGCTGCCCGAAGGCGTCCTGGGAGATCAGGAGCTTTGCCTCTTTCACATAGGTCACCATAGAATCGGGCCAGTGGAGCATCGGCGTCTCAAGGAAAACAAGGGTGTATTTGCCGGTATTAAGGGTATCGCCGCTTTTCACGACCTTCATGGTCCATTTTGACGTATCGCAATGCCTGTCGAGGCCTTTCTTTCCTTTCTCCGAAATATAGATTGTGGCATCGGGCATGTACTTCATAACCGTGGTGATCCCGCTTGCGTGGTCCGGCTCTATGTGGTTGACCACAAGATTCTTTACCTTTGATGGATCAACTATCCTCCTGATGTTCTCTATCGTCACCATGTCAAAATCATGCTTCACCGTATCAACGAGGGTTGTCTGATCGTCTCTGATAAGATAGTTGTTGTAGGTAGTGCCGTTCTGCGTGATGTATCCGTGAAAATCCCTCACTGCCCAGTCAATCGCCCCCACCCAAAAGATATCGGGCTTAATCTCAACGGGTTTCATTTTTCCTCCTTATTTGGATGATCTCTTCATTGCGCCGCCTCATATGCCTCAAAGGGCATGATAGCTATAAATATAATACATATCTGAGGATTTTGCCATTTCGTAATGAATTTTTCTCATTGTTTGTTCTATTGACGGCCGGAAAGGAACGTGTTATGAAAAAACATGTACGCCACAAGGATATACTACCAGGATACCGATGCTGGGGGCGTTGTGTATTTCGCAAACTACCTTAGGTTTTTCGAAAAATCATGGTTCCAGTATCTTCTGTCGATTGGAATATCTATTCCTGGCTGGGAAAAGGATGGAACGTACATCATCGTCAAAAAGGCTTCCCTCGACATCACAGAGAAACTGCTCTATAGCGACGAGATCGCCGTTGAAACCTCCGTGAAGGAGGTAAAGAACGCATATTTCGTGCTTGACCACAGGGTTTCAAAAAACAACAAGGCAACGGCAAGCGGCCGTACAACAATGGTCTGCATCGACGCAAAAGGAAAGCCGAAAAGGATCCCGGAAGACTTCAAGGCCAAACTCTTACACGCATTGGTCTGATCCGGTCAGGAGCTCTTGCCCCTCAGCGCCTCCCAGCTTTTTAAGATTTGCAAGCCCATATGAAGCTGAAAATCATCATCTTCAAGGGTCTTGGCGTTGAAATCCTCTAATTTCTTGATATTCTTTTCGGCTTCATCCCGCTTTTCGAGGTCCTTTTCTTTTATGGGGGTGATCTTTTCTTTTGTCTTCACCATATTGTTGTCTACGGCAATATCCGGAGTTATGCCTTCGGCCTGGATCGACCTTCCCTTGGGGGTAAAATATTTTGCCGTGGTCAGCCTTACCGCAGAGCCGTCGCCGAGCGGAAATATCGTCTGCACGGAGCCCTTTCCGAAGGTCTTCGCTCCGACAATTATTGCCCTCTGATAATCCTGCAATGCACCTGCAACTATCTCAGATGCGCTCGCGCTGCCTTCATTGACCAGCACTACGAGAGGGCCGAGGTAATCCCCGTTTTTGCTCTTTCCATAGAATTTCATCTTATTTTCTTCCCTCTGCCTTCCCTCAATAGAGACGATCACGTCGCCTGAAAGAAATTTATCTGATACTTCCACGGCCTGTTCCAGCAGCCCGCCCGGATCATTCCTGAGATCAAGTATCAATCCCTTCAGCGGTTTTTCATTGTTGCCTTTTTCAAGCTCTTTTAATGCATTATCAAGGTCTTTTGCGGTCCTTTCCTGGAACTGCGCGATCCGTATATATCCGTATTGATCTTCGAGCATTCTGAACTTCACGCTTTTCACGACAATTACATCACGGACGATCGTATACTCTTTGATGCCTGTGGTGCCTTCCCTGCCGATTGTAAGGTTCACCGGTTTCCCCTTTGCCCCCCGTATCATCTTCACAACATCCATTAGGCTCATGTTTTTCGTAGGTTTTCCATCGATCCGTATGATATGGTCGCCGGATTTCATCCCTGCCTTGTAGGCGGGAGTGTCCTCGATGGGCGTTATAACCGTCGGGAATCCGTCCTTTATAGTGATCTCTATACCTATGCCTCCGAATTCGCCCTTGGTCTCGGACTGCATGTCTTTATACATGTCCGGAGGGAGGAAAGAAGAGTGGGGGTCGAGCGATTCAAGGATGCCCTTTATCGCGGAATATACAATCTCTTTGTCTTTCGTCTCTTCCACGTAGTTTTTCTTAACCAGATCAATGACATCGGAGAAGGTCTTTAAATATTCATAGATCTCCTTATCATTTGTCGACGAAACCGCCCGTTTGCCCTGGGCCCCCATATAAAAACCAAGGAGAAAGACCACTATCAGGAACGCGCTTAAGGATATTTTTGCTTTCTTGCCCATTCAAAGCCCTCCTGCATTGATAATACTATAAATATCACAAACTTTCAATTGTAAAGAAAAGGAACGGTTGACTATTCCTCGAAAAACTGTTGTATTATACGAAATCATTCAAGGGGGTATAGCATGCCTGTATACATCATGCTCAGCACGCTCACGAACGAAGGAAGAAAGACCATCAAGAATAACCCTGAGCGCATCAAAGAGGTCGATAAAGAGATCGAGAAGATGGGGGCGAAGGTCATTGCACAGTACGCCATTCTGGGGATGTATGATTTCCTGAGCATCCTTGAAGCGCCCGACAATGAAACGATAGCAAAGGTCTCTACGGAGCTCGGGGCGCGCGGGACAATACAGCTAATGACCCTTTCCGCGATACCTGTCTACGAATTCGTGGAAAAGATGAGCTGACCTATTCACCGGGATGCGCCGAGCAATTCCCGCTTGTGAAATAGTCTGTATTTTCCAGGTTTGAGGTCGCCCAATCTTAGATTGCCTATCCTCACCCTCTTTAACTTCAGCACAGGGTGGTTGACCGCATTGCCTATCTTGCGTATCATCCTGTTCTTTCCTTCATCAACGATTACGCTGTACCAGGCATTTTTTATCGATGACCCGGCATATTCAATCGACTTTACTTTATAGGTGTCGCCTTCGATCCTGACGCCTTCCCTTACTTTCCTCAGTTCATCGCTGTTAAGGACGCCCTTGAGCTTGACGAGGTATTCCTTCTCTACCCCGTGGCTTGGATGCATTACGGTATTCGCAAAATCCCCGTCATTGGTAAAGATCATCAGGCCTTCCGAATTATAGTCCAGCCTTCCAACGGGGAAGATCTTTCCCTCGAGATCAATAAGCTCACGGGCGATCCTTCTACCCCTTGGATCAGCCATGTCAGAGATATAGCCGACCGGCTTATAAAGGGCAATATTGATATATTTGAGATTTGAATCAATCACCTGGTCATCGAGGACGACCGTATCAGTTCCAGGCATTACTTTATGCTGCGGCTCAAGGACAGTGACCCCGTTTACCTTAACCCTTCCGCTGCGAATCAATTCTTCTGATTTCCTGCGTGATGCCACTCCATTGTTGGCTAAAAATTTAGAAAGACGCAATGACATATTGAGAAATTATTCTGGAGTATGGGAGAATACTATTTATCTTTTATCTTCTGTAGACATCTATACTTGATCTTGAGGGCGGCCTTAGCTGGCGTGCAGCTTTGAAGGCCCTTGATGATTCTCTGTCTGTTGACGCAGAATAGCCTTTGTCGATGTAGGACATTCTTTTATCCCATGCCTCTACCATCCTTCCTTCCCACGCCCTCTGACCTGCAAGATATGCTTCCCTCTGTTCAAAGTCTATTTCTTCTTCTAATTTTCTGTAACGCGTATCCCTGTCTTCCTTATAATCGACGAACTCTCTTTTTTTGTCCGTCTTTCTCATCTCCTTCAAAAAAGACCTGTACTCATTCGACTCAATATCGTTTAAAGTTCTTTGCGCCACGTACATCTTTTCCCCGGCTACCCCACTCTGGCAAAAACCGTTCATGGGAAATATTATTACGGCAATAAATAAGAAAATGAGATACCTCATTTAAGCACCTCCGTTAATCTTTATAAAGATCGATGGCAGACCCTCTATCCGTTACTGACTGCACTGATTTCATTATGATCGGCTCTCTTGATGTCTTTCTGAAGACCTTTATGTCGATACTCTCTTTTCCATAGGTAGCATCGAGCATCATTTCAATAGTTACATTATTCTCATCTTTTAGGTCAATTATAATCTCTTTGCTGATTTCCTTCTTTACTTCAAAGATCTCATCTTCGTTTTCAAACAAAATCGGCACAAACGAAACAAGCAGCCTTTTCCTTCCTTTTTCAAATTCTTTTTCATACGAAAACCCTTTTTGTATGTCGGTTATCTGTTCTCTGTTGAATTTTATATTTACAGCACCCGGGCTGATCCTGTTGAATCGTGATTTGTCATTGAGAAATTTATATTTAAAATTCAATTCTTTCTCCGATTCCTGCCTTATTATTTCCCTCTGCTCTTCCCTGCTGGGAAAATAATCTTTATGTTTAAGCATCATGCCGTATGAAACAAGCTCTTTCTCCTGAAACGGTTTGTAGGGTACAACCATTGAAGCAACAGCTTCCGAATAGTCCTTGGCGCTCAGTTTCAAGTCCATTATCTTAACAGGCCGATTTCTGTCTACAATGAGGAGGGCAATGTTAAGGGTATCGCCTTTTATTTTATAGACCCCGGTTAAAAGAACATCTATATTGAATGTCTTCATACTGTTTTTTAATTTATTGACATTGCGTTCATTGAATGTATACGCATCAGCGTTAAAATAATGATCTTGATAGCCTATATAGCTTTTGTAAGCATCCCTCGTTGCTGCAATTCTGCTTTTTTGTTGAAAAGAATACAAGATATCTTCTTTCAGCCTTTCCGAGAAGAGTGTTGTGTTGTTTTTCTCGTCATATATATCATGAACGTAAATATTGATATTATCATAGGGCTTATAGGGTTCTACAATGCTGTTCAGCAATGCGATCATCTGGTTGAATAGGTTTGGATCGATTGTTCGAAATCTTTCCATATAAACGATATTTTTGTTTTCAATTTCCTGCTTCATTGATATTATTTCGCATATGCTGGTCGATTCGAAGGTTTTCTGGACGGCACATTTTCCAATCTGTTCTGTTAATGAAATATCTGAATCTTTCGTGATCTTTACAATATCTCCCTTGATCATGCCGTGGATCCTGCCAAGTGAAATTATTGCCTTGTCTCCATACACGATCTTCAGCTTTTTATCGAGGTTAGTTACTATGCTTCCTTTAATAGGCTCAGCACCAACAAACTGTATGGATGTAAAAGCAAATAGTATCGCCGTGAATAGTATTATCTTTTTCATTTAACCCTCTTCTTTATAAAGATTTCTAATGATCCTCGGGGTAATGAACACATCTGTCCAAAATAAGTTTTGAAGGGAAACCCCCGAACAGGTAAACTTAATTCGCGACAACCAAATAAACCTGAGGGGGCTCCCATGAATAAGTTTAGCAGCATGTTCGGCCAGGTGCTACACA
>Ga0209201_1000085_pt1 | contig 147697 bp, 111 predicted proteins | sample AD_UKC055_MetaG_FD_184411 | JGI IMG/M metagenome (GOLD analysis project Ga0209201, IMG submission 184411) | Active sludge microbial communities of municipal wastewater-treating anaerobic digesters from USA - AD_UKC055_MetaG (SPAdes) (version 2) | ecosystem: Engineered > Bioreactor > Anaerobic... | reverse complement strand
TCGGCAGGAAGTTTGACATCCAGGCCACGGCAATGACCCCTTCCGACATCGCCGCGGGACTGGCCGCCAGAGGCGTCCCGCGAGACGTGCTGGACGACCTCGTCAAGCTGCTGGACGAATGCTCGCTGGCACGATTCGCCGGGGTGGCCGCGGGAACGGATCGTGGCGTGGCCGCCGACGCGGCGCGCTCATGCCTGGCCGCGCTCGACCGCTGCGACGGAGGTGCAAGATGAAGCTCTTCGGCTTTGCGATCGCCCTCGCGTCCCTCCTGACCCTGTTCATTGCTCCGGCCGCCGGGGCCGCCACCGTCGGACAGATGTTCGAGGAAGCGGTGAGCGTCTTCAACGACGCCGACTCCCCCGAGGAATACGGCAAGGCGGCGGAGACATTCAGGACGCTTCACGAAACGTACAGGATCCAGTCGCCTGAGCTCCTGCTGAATCTGGGCGTTTCGGAATTTCTGTCGCGCGATGACACCGAGGATCGGGCAGGCGAAGCGGTACTGGCCTTGTCCAGGGCGATTCGTGTCGCGCCCGACAGCCTTGCCGCGGGTCTGGCGCGGAAAAACCTTCAGCAGATTCGAAGAACCCTGAACGAGACGCAGTCCGGCCGAACGTCGGGCGGTTTCGTTTTCGCCCCGTACAACGACACGTATACCGCTTTGTTTTCATGGATTAATCCGGACATCGCCGCAGCGGTTTTCATCCCGGCGTGGTTTGTTCTGATCCTGATTCCCATCTTCAGGCGCCGCGTCGGACGCAAGCCGTTGATGGCAACCGCCGCGATCATGGCTCTCATTGTGGTCGCCTCGGGGGTGGCCACCGCGGGCGCATTGAAGGTGAAGGGGTACACGACCGGCGTGCTGCTTGATTCCTCACCCTGTTACGACGAACTGCTGTCGATCGAACCTGCCGGAGAACTCCCGGAGGGACTGGAGTTCAGGCTGGACGGAAAGAAGGACCAGCGTGTCCGGATCACGTTGTCTTCAGGGCGTACCGCATGGGTCCCCGCGGATCGTGTCGGTGTTCCGTGACCGGGTCGGCCGGCCCGTTTATTCGTCACTATTGAAACATTATCAAGCGCGATTCGAATCATGCTCCTGATATTGTTGTGCTTTACCGTCACCTGAAACTAGAATCACATAAGTTGTATGCAAAGCCCGGGGGAAAAGATGGATCTGCTCGCCGTACAGATTGAGTCGCCTCGTCACATAGCGCGCACTGTCAAGGCAGGGGTCACCGACAGTCAACCGATGAATGCCGCCATGCTGCTTCTGTACTCGGCCCATAGACTGCTGAGACTTGCATGCGGTTGCTGCAGGACGCCGGGCGTGTTCGACATGCGCTCGTTCGACTCGATGATCGGGCATCTGCTCGACGGCGCCCGGAATGAAGACCGGCAGACAGGCGTTTCCATGCCTGCGGCGCTGAAAGGCCCGCTCCTTGACCGAGACGTGGCTGACGCCATGAAGGACCTGTCGACGACCGCCTCGTCGCTTCTGGGCGCTGACACGACCTTGAACCGCACCACGCGCGAATGGCAGACGGTCGTCGATGGACTGTCCGGAATCATGAAACGCCTTGAACCTCTGGCGACCTGCATGAGAACCGCCGCAGGCGACGGCAGGGGAGGCCTGCATGTAGCGGCCGGAACCGACGGGTTCGCCTTCACCAGGATTCCAGGGTACCCGGCACAGGGAACCGCGATCCTTTTCAGGGACGGAACCTCGCTGGAGGAATACGGGCCGGCGACTGAGTTGGACGGTCAACCACCCGAGCCTCTGATACCGTGGCCATCCTGGCGAAAGGTCTGGGAGACCGTTGACGGCCTCGTGGTCAATCTGGACGGAACGCTCGCCGCTCCGCTCGCGCCTGTAAGCGGTCAGCGTGCGCTTGCCAGGCTTCTTGCCTGGACAAGGGAAGAATCCTGGGACACCGCACTGAGACTGGCCCGCACAGCCTCGGGCGAGGCGGCGGCCGAGTACCTGCTCCTTAAAACGCACGAATCGGAAGAATGGCGGGATGCAGCATCGATTCAGTCGCTGCTGGACTTCGTATCCGAGCACGACCAGCCTTCGGAACAGTTCTCCCGGTACGCACTCGAATGCGGTGTGCTGTCCGAGGCGGGCGCGATTCAGAGTTCGAACTATGCCGCGGCCGCCGATGCACTGGTGGTCAGGCAGCAGTTCGAGTCCGGAAAGGACAGGGCCCGCACACTCCTGAAACTGGCCAATATCTACCAGGATCGGCTGAACGACCGCACCGCGGCCAGACTCTGCATGGTCAGGGCTCTCGAGGCGGATCCCGGCGACACCGATATCCTTGAAGCGCTTCTGGATCTGCTGTCGGAGACGGGGCATGGGGCGGAAGACACGCTTCGCGAGGTCTTGTCGGGGCTGACAGGGCTGGCAGCGACACTGAAAGGCGGGCACGGCGAAAGTTCGATCCTGGCGGCCGTTATCCGTCTGGCCGCGAGGCTCGGAGACCGGACGACATCCGACGCTGCCGCGGCAAGACTGCTCGACATCGAACCGGACTCGATCGAACTCCTTGCGACCATGCGCGACAGGTTCGAAGACAGCGGAACACTGGTTTCGGAATGTCGTCGCAGGCTTGAAAAGACTTTCAACCCGCAGGCGAGAGGCATCTGTCTGCTTCAGATGGCCGAAGGGCTCAGGAAAACCGGAAGCCTGTCGGAAGCGGCGGATTGCGTCAGGGAGGCATCGGCCCTTCTGCCGGTGACGCCGGAAAACCTCGAGGCGATGGTGACCATTCTAAGGGACGCGTCCGAATGGGCGACCCTGATAGGCATTCTCAAGCGACGCGCCGACATGGCCGAGACCATCGAACAGGCCAGGCCGGAGCTCATGGAGATGGCCGACATAGCTCTGAACAGGCTGGAATCGCCGGTTGTGGCGCTGTCCGCGCTGTCCAGGCTTGACGGCCTGTCGGACCCCGAGGTCGACAGACTTCTTTTCAAGGTTCATTCCGATCTGGGACTGTTCGCCGATGCCGCCTCGGATCTCAGGCGGATCATCGCGGCAGGGGGGACGGCTGACGAACGCCTGGCCCTGGCCAGGATCTGCCGGGACAGACTGGGCCAGCCCGCCGAGGCTGCGGCCTGGTTCAAGGCAGCGGCGCCGGATCTGGAGGGCGATGAACTGGCCCGTGTCGCTCTGGAACTCGCGGACCTGCCGGGTGTCGGGTCGGCTGACCCGGTGGTGGCGGCCACGCTGAACAAGGGCCTCCAGGCCACCGACGACGACGTGCTCAGGGCCGAACTTCTCAAACGTCTCGGCGGTACGGAAGACGGCGGGGATTCACAGCCTTCCGGCCTTCTGGCGACTCACCTCGAAGAGGCGCTGAAACTGAACCCGAACGACCACGAGTGTGCCATCCGCCTGGCCGGAATCTATATGAACACCGACCTTGCCGAAAAGGCGGCCGCCGTGCTCGAACCACCGGCCAGGGCCGCGGCCGCCGAGGGAAAGACGGAACTGGAGGGCAGGCTCAGAATGATGGCGGCCAGGGCGGCCTCGCGCTGCTTCGACCACCAGACAACGCGTCGGCACCTCGTCCGGGTTCTGGAACTCAGGCCGGAGGATGTCGAGGCAAGACGCCTTCTCGCATCAACGCTTCTTGCGCTTGGTGAAGCGGACCTTGCGGGAGAACTGCTCTACTCGCTTTCCGGACCGGACGGTTCGCTGACTGCCGCCGAGGCGCCAATGCTGCGTGAACTTGGCCGCTCCCAGTCCGCCAAAGGCGCGCATGCGGCGGCACTCGATTCCCTGGCACGCGCCTGGGCGCTCGATCATGACCTCTCGGAGGACGTGCTTCGCGAACTGGCGGACACCGCCTCGGCCGCGGGCAACCGTGAAGCGATGATGTCCTGGCTGAAACGGCTTGTGAATAACGAAGCCAGGTCTCCCAGACGCTTCACCGACCTCATAAGGCTTGGCGACGCAGCGAAAGCGGACGGGGACGGCGCGTCGGCACTGCAGTGGTACCGGATGGCCGCCGACGAGGACTACTCGAAAAAGGTGGCGCTGCACAAGGCTCTCGAGGTTTCGCTCGAATCAGGCGAGAACACGCGCGCCGTTGGTCTTCTGGAAGAACTGATCGAGCAGGAACAGGACGACCTGAGGAAGTCCGACTACCACCTGGCCGCGGCCATGCTCTACAAAGACAACCTCGGAAACGACCCTGCCGCGATAGATCACCTCATCCTTGCCGTGTCCCGGAACCCGGCCAATTCACAGGCCGCGGAGGTGCTGGACGGCAGGCTGATCGACCTGGGGATGTTCGAGGAACTGGCTGACAACCTGCAGCTCAGGGCACGCCACTTCCGGATGTCCGGGGACGAGAAGGCGCTTCTCGAAACCCTGTCGAGTCTCGGAGATATATTCGAATCCAGGCTGCACAACGCCGCCAGAGCCGCCGAGGCGTACGAACAGATACTGGTCGTCTCGCCTGGCGACGTGACGGCCATGCACCGTCTCGCTTTCTGCCAGGCAAGGATGCCGGGGGCCGAAAGTCAGGCGCTCGACTCGCTCAGGAAGGTGATCAAGGCGGATCCGACGTCTGTCGACTCTTACCGGGCGCTGCGGGACCTCGCCCTGCTCTCGAACGACAGCGACCTGGCAACCCGCGCCAGCACGGCTCTGATCGTCCTGGGCCAGGGCGACGAATCTGACTTCCACCTGGCCGCGAAGAACCGGGCGGCTGCGCTCCACCTGAAGACGGACCAGATACCCGCCGACGTGTTCAACCGAAGGGTGGCTGGTGAACTCGACCCGCAGATCGCCCGGCTGTTCGCCCTTCTGTATCGCCCGATTCTTCGGACCATTCCGTTCAAGAAACCGGCGGATCTGGGACTGACCGAGGCGAACCGGGTGGCCATGGAAGAGGACGGCCTGTTCCAGAAGATGGCGGACGCCGTTGCGCACGTGTTCGACATCGACCTGCCCGACTTCTGGCACGCGCCCGGTACCAAAGGTCTGAAGAAGGCGCCTTTCCCGGGTAAGGCGATCATCGTCGGCGACGACCTGGTGACAACCAGGCGAGGCAAGGATCTCAGGTATTCCCTGGCAAGGGCGATCATCTCTTTCATACCGGGCGCCGAGCTGTGCGGCGTGCTCGACGCCGCCTCGATGAGGCTCTTCTTCCAGGCCTCGCTGAAGATGGTTTTCCCTGACTATCCGCTGCCTCAGGACACCGCGACGGCCGCCGAGCTGGCACCGGCCCTGTCAAAGCACCTTTCCGAATCCGAACTTGAGGAGATCCGCAGAATCCTGACCGGATTCGCGAAGACGCACAGACCCGTGGACTTCGCCGCCTACATGCGCGCGGTGGACAGGATCGCGGGCAGGGCGGGACTCTTCATGGCAAACGACCTCGAGGTCGCGGCCGACCGTTCCCTGGCATCCGACCTCATACTCTCGGATTTCGAGCCCGAGGACCGCGTGGTCGACCTGTGTTCCTGGGCCGTCTCCGTCGACTACAGCGAGCTGAAAAAGCTGATGATCGGATGATGGCGGGCCCTGCGGTCAGTAATCGACGGCGTCGCCGATCCCGTAGTCGACCACGGGCACAAAGATCCTGCCGTAAAGTTCCATGCGTTCTTCAGGTGAAAGGTAGATGGCGCCGTACCTGACCAGGTGTTCGGCAACCTTCCGGCAGTAGTTCCTGCCCTGGTTGTAGGGAATCATCTCGACCATCTCGTCCAGCGGCAGCCCGCGGTTCTCAAGCATGAAACGTCGGATGGCGGGCGCGCCCGAATTGTACGCAGCGGACGCGAACACGATCTGGCCCTTGAAGTCGCGATACAGGTCGGACAGATACTTCGTGCCGAACAGGATGTTGACGCCTGGATCGAAGAAAGAGTCCAGCTCCCAGCGGATACCGACCTGTCCGCCGACGATATGCGCGGTCGCCGCGATCATCTGCATGGCGCCGAGGGCTGCGACGTAGCTGACCTGGCTGGCATCGTAGCGGCTTTCCTGACGCATAATCGAGTAGACCCACAGTTCGGGAATACCGTACTGACCGGCGGCGGCCGAAACGAGGGGCCTGAAGGCCCGCGGATAACGGGCCATCCAGTACAGGCCAGCTTCCGGCTCAGGGGTCCGACTCCTGCGAAGACCCGGAATCTTCTCCGAACGCTTCAGAAGCGCGTTGTACTGTTCGGTCGCCTCCGACAGCGTGATCAGGAACCTTGCCAGTTCGGCGCCGGCAAGATGACGTTCGGCCCGCGCGGACACCTTCCTGTACAGCTTCAGTGCCTCGCCCGGTTCGCCGATGGCGGCCAGGGCTCGAACCTCACGCAGCGTGGAGATGACATCAGGCGGCATCGAACCGGTGTGCCACAGTGGCGCCGGATCCCTCTGGACGGCTGCCGGCGCGGTCATCCAGGACGGCAGGGAAGCGTTTTCGTACTCCTTCAGACGATAGGCCGCGAGGACCGAGTACCAGGTCATCGGGTAGCGGTTGATGACCTCCCGCATCCAGGACCTTGCCTGTCTGGAATCTCCCAGCCTGTGCCAGGCGACGCCTCCCCAGTACATTGCCTTGCCCGCAACGAGACAGTTTCCGAGTCTCTTCATCTGACCGAAGACGTCGATCGCCTCGCGATACCTGCCGAGCCGGAACAGCGACCAGCCCTTGAACCAGATCATGTAGCTGTAACGGTCGGATTTTCTGTACATTTTCAGAAAACGATCTATCTCGGGCAGCGCCTTTTCGTACTCGCGGTGATCATAGGGAAGCCATGCCAGGTAGTAGTGGGCCAGCATTCGCTGGGGCTTCGCACCGGATCGGATGTATTCCCTGAAACATTTCGAGGCGTTGTCGTAATCCTCCAGCCTTGCCCAGGCCCTTCCAAGAAGGAACGTGCCCTCCGGACCGGTTCCAACCCCCCGGGCCCTCGCGTACTGCATCAGCTCGACAGTCTCCCGCGGTTTGTCACGCACGTGGATGAGATGAGATCTGGCGAGTTCCCAGGCCAGCCCGGGTGAATCGTCTCCCCTTGCCCTGAGCATCTCCAGAGTCGACTGGTAATTGATGAAATCCCACGCCTTGAAAAAGGCGTCGGCGCGCTCCCTCAACTCGCCGTCCGTGAGGCTTGCCGCTTCAAGACCGGTTTCCCCCGCGGCTGCCGTGTCCGGCATCTCCACGAACAGCCTTCGCAGAAGCAGCGACCTTTCAGGTTCGGGTGACGCCATCGCCCGCAGGAGCCTGGCCCGCGCCTCCCTGCTGCGCGCCGGCCTTGCGGACAGGACCTTGAGGGCCTGCTCCCGGGCGCCGTCGGGATCGCCGTTTTCAAGCATCGCGTAGCCACTCAGCAGCCTGGCCTCGGCCTCATCCGGCGAACCGGGGAAACGATCGATGAACGACGCCATCCTGACCGCGCCCGCCGGATCGCGGGCAGCCAGAGCCGCCCGCCCCTTCTCAAACGACACGATGGGTCCGAGGGACGGCGGAATCGAATCTTCCCTGATTCCTTCCAGCAACCGGACCGCATCGGCGGCGCCGGCTTCCGTGTCCGGCATGGCCCTGGCCTTCACCACCCGGGAGATCGAGTCCCACGATGACCCCGGCTCGAATTCAGTGCCGGACATGGTGGCTGCCGCGTACCCGAAGAAGCCGAGACGGTTCAGCGCGGACGCCTTCACAAGTCTCGCGTACGCATCGTCGCCGATATCCGGATCGGCGGTTCCGGCCCGGGCGGCGACTGCCAGCAGGGAGGCCGGAATAAGAAGCGCGACCAATGTGACCCTGATTCCGGCGTCCATCATGATTCAACCGATTATGGGACAGTCGTAGAGCCTGACCAGATCCGACGGCAGGTACCGCCTGCCCATCAGCCCGGACAACCAGTCATACGCATTCGCGGCCGGTCTGGCGGCTCGCCCCGGCCAGAGGATGGTCCAGACGATCTCTCCGGGGACAAAAGGCGACGGACACAGATGTTCCAGGCCCGCAGGCATCTCAAGAAGCCTGCCGCCATCAAGCTCGCCGAGCAGGCGGGTCGCCTCTTCCGGCGGAACCGGGCACGAAAAAGCGAACCTGGTCGGTCTGAATCCGGCGCGCCGGCCATGCATCGGCTCTACCGAGAGAAAGACCATCCCGTCGATCGAGGCCTCGTTCAATCTTGCCGGATCTGGCGGAGTCGCGGTGTGGAGCCGGGCATCCACCCATTCCCCGACCGAACGATACCCCACGGCCATGGGCTCGCAGTACGAGAACTTCGGCATCGGATGAAAGCCACCGGAGAAGACCGGTTCGTAGCCAGCCCGCTTGAAGATCCTGGGCACATGCTTGACCAGGTCGATCTGGGAAAGCCACGAAGACGCGCCCGACCGGGTGTAGACGATGTGCCAGCCACTGGGTGGCGGAATCGGCTCATCCCCGATGACTGGAGCCAGTCCATCTCCGGCGGCGGCCACGGTCCCGCGAGCCTTCGCGAGCTCCCGCGGTCTGCACCCGGTGCCGCAGGCATGGCAGACGACGCCGGAATCGAAAGAGGCCGCGGACATCAGGCCGTCGAGAGGCTTCTCGCATGGTCTGGTCGTCACGGCTTCAAATGCCTTGACGCGCTCGCGCGCCAGGAAATCGACCGACACGTTCATGTCGGCAATCTGCCAGGGCAGCGCCGCTCCGGCGGGAACCTCCCGAAGGAACATGTCGCGGTCCACCCCGGCCTTGAGGAAAGCCGCGTCCCACAGGTCCGGACTGAACGTCTCGGTCCAGTTGTCGAAACGGCAACCGGCCTCGAAGGCGGCCTGAACCGGCCTCGAAGGCGGCCTGAACGACGTCGGCCAGCGACCGATCGCCCCGCGCCATGACACACTCGAGCCTGCTTATCTTCTGGTCCGGGTACTTGAAGGTGACGCCTGTGCGCCTGGAGGCCTCCCGGATGATGGCCTGACGCCTGGCGACCACATCGGGATCGGCCATCCCCTCCCACTGGAACGGGGTGTGCGGCCTGGGCACGAACACACCGACCGCGGCGTTGACGTCGGCTCGCCCATGACCGCGACCGACCTTCAGGACCTTGCGCGCCAGTTCGACAATCGCCGCCACGTCATCGTCGGTCTCGGTCGGCAGGCCCAGCATGAAATACAGCTTCAGACGCTGCCAGCCGGCCCCGAACGCCCTGCCGGCGGCATCCAGCATGTCCTGCTCGGTGATGTTCTTGTTGATCACGTCGCGCAGCCGCTGGGAACCGGCCTCGGGGGCCAGCGTCAGTCCCGCGGCCCTGACGGCCTTCATGTCCTTCAGGACTGCTTCAGACAGGCCGTATGCACGAAGCGAAGACACGGAGAGGGTCACGTTCCGGGGCGTCACGCTGCCGGACATCGCGGCCACCAGGGATGGCAGGGCCGGATAGTCCGCGGGCGAAAGTGCGCCAAGCGAGACCTCTTCGTATCCGCAGGCGGCTATCGCGGCCAGACTGTCGCGAAGCACTGTTCCAGGATTTCGGTCACGCAGGGGCCTGTATGAAAAACCGGCCTCGCAGAACCGACAGCCCTCGGAACAACCACGAGCGATCTCGATCGAGACCCGGTCGAAGATCGCCCGGTTCCAGGGCATGATGGTTCGAACCGGGATCGGCCAGTCCTCGAGATTCGGAATGAAAACTCGACGAACCCTTGCGGGAACGCCTTCGAACGCGGGCTCCGGCACCAGCCATCCGGCCAGCGGGTCGGGACTGGTCACATAAAAGGCCGGGACGAAAACACCCGGTATGCCCGCAAGCCTTTCGAGGATGCTCCGTCTGGGCGCGCCCTCCCGGCGCATGGAACCGACCAGCCTGACTATCCCGGCGATCGAGGCCTCGGCCTCGCCAATGAAAAAAGCGTCGAAGAACGGCGCCATCGGTTCCGCGTGGGAGACGCATGGCCCTCCGCCGAGGATTACGGGGTCGGAATCGCCGCGATCGGCCGCCCTCAGCGGGATCCCGGACAGGTCCAGGGCCGCCAGAACGTTCGTGTAGCAAAGCTCATGCTGAAGCGAAAAACCGAGCACATCGAAGGAGGCCAGGGGACGCCAGCTTTCCAGCGATACCAGAGGCATTCCGCGCCGCCTCAGTTCAGCCTCCATGTCGATCCACACCGAGAAAGCGCGTTCAACCCTGATGTCCGGCTGCGCCGCCAGTATCGAGTAAAGGATCTGCGTGCCCAGGTGCGACATTCCGACTTCGTAGACATCGGGAAAGACCAGGGCGATCGAGTTGGGCGCTTCGGCGTTCAGTGCAGTGCCGAATTCGCCTCCCGCGTACCTCGACGGCTGGCGCACCTCATGCAGGAACGACATCCACGGATGAACAGGATTCCGGCACCCCGCGACGTCATCGGCTCCAGCGCCGTCGGTTATCCGTTCTAACACGTTTCCTCCAGTAATCAGGCCACGTTCAGCGTCACATGATCGCGTCGCGGGTCGACCTCGCGCACGACCACCGTGATCGGACTGCCCGGCTGTATGTTTCCTGCGCCGGACAGGGGCAGCACCAGGCCGGTGTCCACGAGCTCGACCAGCACGCGGGCGCCTATCCGCGAGACCACCTCGCCATCCACCCTGCTCCCGGTGAAGGTCTGCAGATATTTCAAGGTCCAGTACCGCCTGGCCTCGCGTTCGACTCTGGTCACCAGTTCGCTCCTGGCCTCAAGCTCGCCGAACACCGCCATGAGCTTGTCCTGATCCATCGGAGCAACGCCGTCCTTCAGGAATCCCTTGATCTGGAGGTGGGCCAGAAAATCCTGGAATCGCCTGAGCGGGGACGTCACCTGTGTGTATCCGACGACCCCGAGCGAGTAATGGAAACCGGGTATCGTAGTCAACTCGCCGCGTTTCAGCGTCCGCAGCATGGTGTAGGACAGCGCCCGCGACCCGGCCGGAAGGCCCTTCAGGCGCTCGGTCACGTCACCGTCCGGCGGATCCTGGCGTCTGTACACGACCGGAATCCCGTTTTGCCTCGCGAAGCGCCCGGCGACCGCCCCGGCCAGGATCATGAACTCCGCCACCAGTCGACGCGACCTTGAGGTCCGTGGAAGGTGGCGGACCATGGGACGGCCGTCGACGACCTTCACCGAGTATTCGTCCCTGTCGAGCATCACCGCGCCATCCGCGATACGCCTGGTGCGCAGGACCACCGCCAGCGCGTCCAGCGACTCGAGCGTTCCCGCCCAGACAGGACGGTTTCCCGAGCCCGCCAGGATGTCGTCTGCCTCGTCATAGGTCACGCGAGCCTCCAGCCGCCCGCGGAACATGCCTATGGACGAATCGAGGACGGTTCCATCGGGAGCCACGGTCACGGCGAAATCGATCATCGGCCTGTCACCTTCGGCGGAAAGGGACAAAGCCGCTTCCGAAAGCGACTTCGGGAACATGGGCACTGTCATCGCAGGCAGGTACAGGGACGACGCGCGCTCCATTCCGGCAGTGCCCACCGGCCCATGCAGGTCGATAACCGCGCCCGGATCCGAGACGATGACATGAACCCTGGTGCCGCCCGGTACCGGCTCGGCCATAAGCGCGTCGTCAACGTCCCTGGTGGTCTCGTCGTCGATGGCGAGCGGACCGCTGCCGGCCGCCCATTGCAGGGGAGAACCGCCGCAGATCGACGCTTTGTTCGCAACATCAATCGCAGCCGCCTCGACCGCCGCCTCGAACACAAGAGGGATGCGGTTGCGCCTGATCGAAAGAATTTCATCCGGGTCGGCGGCATTCAGCCTGACGAGGTAATCGAAGGCGCAGACGTCGGGATCGGATGCAGGCGCCCCTCGCAACAAGGAAACCAGCTCGATTCCACGCTTGCCGTCACGTCCGTCAGGACCATCGTACACGAGGGACTGAAGCCAGCCGATCCCCGATGCCAGCGCCGAATCCCCACTGTCAGGGGTGGAATCCATCGCTGTCCTGACCGCTGCGAGAACAGTCGTCATGCGGGCGCGCTCCTGTTCGTCGCGCTGACGTGCCCTGATCGCCGACTCGACGGTCTGCGCCTGAGCCGGCTGGTACGAACCGTCCTTCCTGCGCCTGAAGTAGGTGCCGTCGCTCTCTATGACCCAGGCGGCGGCCGCAAGCGCGGCCGGGTCGGAGGTCGAAAACAGCAGTTCGGCCAGTTCCAGGCCGGTGACCGAGCCGGCATCGGAAAGCAGTTCCCAGGCACCGGCGAGATCGGCCGAGCCGACCATGGCCCTGAGCCTTTCCGTGAACGCGGCCAGTCCGCCCACGGCTGACTGGAGCGGATACGCCGGCACTTTGACCGCCGACTTGAAGAAAACCCTGTCCCCGGACCAGGTGGCCTGAACACCGTCTGCCGTGAGAACCGTGAACCTGCCCGCGCGCTCGTCAAGCACGACCCCGGCGGCAGGTCCGCTGTCAAAAACGCCGAGGACCACACGCCCGGCATCAGCAGTTCCCATCATCCTCCTGTCCGGCGCGATCGGCCTCGTCGACGGCCGGTTGTGTTTCGACCGGCGCCTCCAGCCCGGTCGTGTCGATCCCCTTCCGGCGGTAGACGATGTACATCACGAGACCGAAAAGGAACAATGGAATGCCAAGTGTCTGGGACGTGGACATCCCGAGAATCTCTCCGCGCTGATCCGCCCGCAGGAACTCAATCGCGAACCTGGCCACCGCGTACGCCATGCAGAAAAGGAAGAAAAGCTGTCCGGAGAAGCGCTTGCGCGGCCTGACAAAGAAATAGAGCCAGAGGAAGATCAGCAGACAGGCCGCCGCCTCATAGAGTTGGGTGGGGTGCACCGGCAAAGACTCGGCGGCCGATTTCGCGATCAACCCCTGGTCGACATGCAGCTTCCAGGCGGGGCTGCCTTTGGGAAACGCGAGCCCGGGCGGCGCGGCGCATGTGGTTCCGAAGCAGCAGCCGGCCAGAAAGCACCCGACCCTGCCGAAGACCAGACCGAGCGGGATGGCGAAGCCGGCAAGATCGCCGACCTCCCACAGGGGCTGACCACGCCTTTTGATGTACACGATTCCAACCAGGGCGGCCAGCGCAAGACCACCGTAAAAGGTCAGCCCGCCGTACCAGAACTTCAGCGCGCGCAGGCAGTCGCGCTTCTGGTGGCACAGGCCGGTGTCGACCTGGCACACCTGGCCACGCCGGGCGTCGACGCACTGCTGGTCCTTCACGCACTTCCTGTCGCCCGGCAGGGGTTCTCCCTCGACCTTCATCGGGTCGACACACAGGTTCACGTAGTCCTTGAACTGCCCGTCGGCGACCACGTGCATCAGGCGCGCGCCGAGAAGACCCGCGATGATCAGGATGATTCCCAGGTCCAGGATCAGATTATTCCTGCGCCCCCGGGCCAGCCAGTCGCGGTGCGCCAGCAGAATCACCGCGGTGTACCCCGCCATCAGCATCGTGAAGTAGGCGGGGAAGTCCAGTCCGAGGATGGTGAAAGTACCGTGCATGCGGCCTCCAGGTCGGTTCGCGGGCTATTGTACTACCTGATGTCGTTTTATCCGATTGAAAGGCCTGTGTTGTGTATGTGAATCAGTTTCTGGAAAGACGGTGTGGCCGGATCAGATGCCGAAAAGATCGGTCAGCGACATGCAGAGGTGCTGCGGCATGTTGGGGGAGAGCTGTCCACCGGGGCAAATCAGTTCGATCATCGCGAGCCGTCTGCCCAGCGCGCAGATCATGGACAGGTCCATGCATTCCTTGCCGTTGAGGCAGTCTTCGGCAGTCTCGCATCCGCAGTATCCGGAGCCGGAGGTCATGCCTTCCATGCCGGGCATCATGCCGCCGCCCATGACACCCATGATCAGGAGCATCAGGTCGTAGCAGCTCTGGCCCGGGGAGCAGCAGGCCGAGGCGCCGTCGCAGGTGCCGGCCGGGTCGTAGCACAGCCCCTTGGTCGCGCCCGAAACAGTCGCGCAGCCCATTTCACCACCGGTTGATGTGGGCGGGCAGTCGGATGCGTCATCGCACTCTGCGCTGCAGGAACCGGGTACCGGCTGGCAGATGGCGCCGGTCGAGTCCATGCAGGAGTAAAGGGGATCGCCAACGCAGGTGCAATTGGGACCGATCATGGCGCAGTCCGCGTCGACCAGGCACTGGACGCACTGTTCGACGCCGCCGACAACGGTGCACACCGGGAAGGCATCCGTGCAAAGGCCGTCGCAGGGCACAACACCCTCGCAGGTGCCGTCCGCGTTGCACACGCCGGTCGCGTCTTCGAAGCGCAGGCAGTCGTCGTCCTTGCAGCACTGCTTGCACTTGTCGTCTTCGCACATGATGGTGCCCGAGCCGCACGTGCTGATCTGGCAGGTGTGGGTGTCGGTCTTGCACATCTCGTCCACGCCGCAGTCGTCGGTGTTTCGGCACTCGACGCAGCCGACGCCGTCGAGAGGCCACGGGGTGTCACCACTGCAGCCCTTGCAACCCGCGGTGGTCGGGACGCAGATCTCGACGCCCTTGCCGTTGTCGTTGCAGGCGTAGTTGGCAGAGTCCGCGCATGCGCCGTCCACACACTCGGGAACGCAGACGCCGTTGGCTTCGCCCGCGGTCGGCTTGTAGCAGCGCAGACCAGCGGCGCAGTCGTAATCGTACAGGCAGGGGAAGCATTCCTGCTGGCAATCCTTGCAGGCGCCGCTGCTGAAGTCACAGCACTTGCCCTCGTCGCAGGGGGTGTCGAAGGTGCAGGCCACGCAGTTGAACAAAACGGGCAGGCAGGCCTTCGAGGTTCCCTGGGTGTAGCAGGTGTAGCCCGGCAGGCAGTTGCCGTCGTTGTTGCAGTCGCGCAGGCAGTGCTTCTCGGAGCCGACCGGCTGGCAGGTGTAACCGGTGCCGCAGTCGCCGGCGATGACGCAGGACTTGCAGTCGTTGATCTCGGTGATCGGCGGCAGTTCGGCGGGCACGTCCTGTTCAACGGTCGTGTCTTCGCGCGGAGTGTCGCTGTCGACGATGTCCTCGACCACGTCGGTCGGGGTCGAGTCGTCGACACAGATTCCGTCCTGACAGGTCTGGGGGGTCTGGCAGAGCTTGGTCACGTTGTCACACAGCGGGGCCGAGCAGAACTTCCATCCAGCATCCTTGCCGACCAGTTCGCCGGCAACGCAGATCTCGCCGGTGGTGCAGTCACCCTTGCCGTTGCAGACGCGTTCGACGCAGACCAGATCCACGCCGCACACTTCGCCGGCTGGACATTCCTCACTGGTGGCACAGGTCTTGTCGGTTGCGCCACAACCGGCAATGACCAGGGCCGTAAAGGCACCAAGCGCGACCACAAAAGCGGTCTTTTTCATTTTTCCTTCTCCTGACAAGACTTGGATCAAAACATGGCAAAGCCACGGCATTATAAGGGATCGGAATGAAATAGTTCAAGCGCCGCGAGCTTGTATGTGAAGAATTCGTAAACAGTCTGTAATGTTTAGCTTTTTGGGTCATCCGGTGGTCTTGGCAAGGGCCCAGGATGAAAAAACCTTGCCAGATGACCCTTCTTGAAACAGGCGTCTAATCGAGACTTTACGAATCCGTTTGAACAGGCCGCGGTTGACTGGGAAGGTGCCCCGCACGATAATCCCGCGGTACCGATACCCGCCCTCGGGAGCCCCTGGATGCAGAAGAGACTGATCGTAAAAGGAATGGACAGCCCCCGGCCGATCGGGATCGGAGTGGCGACCGGCCTGTTGCTGGTCGCCGCCCTCGTGATACTTAACCGGCTGCTGGCGCCCGCGGATTCCGGACATCCAAGGACAGCGCCGGTTTCCGTCCGACTCGACAGCCTGAAGGACATTCTGGAGCCCGGGGAACCGGTTGAGGATCTTTCGTTGAAGGGCCGCCCCCTTTCGAACGAGCGTCTGAACACCGTGTCGGTCAGGCTCCGTTCCGGAGAGCGTTCAGCCTCGGCGCTGGCGAGGGCGGGAGCCCGACCGGAAGGCGCCGGCGAGGTCCTGGCCGCACTGGCCCGAATGGTCGACATGCGCTCGCTCAAGGTAGGTCAGCAGTTCATCGTGGCGCTCAACGACCAGGGAATGGTTCGCTCGCTCAGATTCCCGCTGGGAAGGCTGGACTACATCGAGGTGGCTCCGGACGCGAACGGTGGCTTTGCCGCCGAGAAGAAGCGCCTTCCCGTCGACGTGGAGATCGTCGAGGGCGCCTGCGGGATAAAAGGCACGCTCTACGAGTCCTTCAAGAACTGCGGGCTGGACAGACAACTGGTTCCGGTCATCGTGGACCTGCTTGATTCCCAGGTCGACCTCTTCACCGAGATACGCAAGGGCGACACGATCAGACTGGTGGCGCGACGCGAGAGCCTGAACGGAGAATTCGTCGGATATGGTCGAATCGAAGGGCTTCTTGTCGAAGGCAAGATGGTGACCGCCGGCGTGTTCATGCGCGAGAACGCCGACGGCACCGTTTCGTATTTCGACTCCGGCGGTTACTCAATCGAACGGCCGTTCCGTCGAAACCCCATCAGATACAACATCAAGACCGCCGGCTCCGCGCTTAGACGTCTGCATCCGATCCTTCACGCCTACACTCCGGGCAGGGCGGTTGACTACTCGGCCCCCCGCGGAACGCCGGTAGTCGCCGTCGGGGCGGGCAAGGTGGTCTTCAGCGGCAGGCGCGGCTCCGGCGGACGGACTGTCGTCATAGGACACGACAACGGGCTGCAGACCTATTACGCACGTCTCGAATCGATCAGAACCGGGTTGAGCGAAGGCGACGAAATCCGAGCCGGCAGCGAGATCGGCACCGTGGGAGGCGACGACCCGAATCGATCAGAACCGGGTTGAGCGAAGGCGACGAAATCCGAGCCGGCAGCGAGATCGGCACCGTGGGAGGCGACGACCGGATTCCTTACCTGCACTTCGCCGTGGCACGGGACGGTAAGTTCGTGAATGCCTCGGTTCTGGCTGAACAGCGGGGTGTGCGGCTTGGCGACACGGATCTGAACGATTACCTGGCGTACGTGGGACGGATGACGGGAAGACTGAAATCCCTGCCCGTGCGCGGCCTTGAGTCGGTCGTGCCGTGACAGAACGAACGCTTACCGGTCCTTAATCTTCCAGTAGGCCCTGCACGCGGCCTTGTTGCCCTTCTTGCACGAGCCCTCGAACGACACCTTGGCCGCTTCGAAATCGCCCTTTTCCTTCTGGACCAGTCCCAGTCCGAATTCGGCCTTGGCAAAATCCGGGTCCCTGGTCAGAGCCATCTTGTAATAGTTGATGGCGCCGTCGAGATCACCCTTCTTTCTAAGGATGTTGGCGGCCTTGAACGGCGGCTGCGCCTCCTTGGGGAACTTCTTCGTGGCCTTCTGGAACTCCGCGAGGCCTTCTTCCTGCTTGCCCTGACCGGCCAGAGCGGCCCCGAGACCGGTGTACAGGTTCACGTCTTCCTTGTCCTTCTTCAGGGCGTCCCTGTAAGACTTCTCGGCCATGTCGTAGATGTGAAGGCGCCGGCTGATTTCGGCGTGTCCCTTGACCGCCTGGATCGCGCCCTTGCCGAGCTTCATAGCCGTATCGTACGACGCCAGCGCCTCGGGAAGGCGATTCAGTTCGTCATAGGCGTACGCCAGGTTCAGATGATACTTGTAGACGCCCGGTTCGAAGGCCACCGCCTGTTGGAACTTGTCCAGGGCCAGTTCCATCTTTTTCGACCTGGCAAGGTCGACACCTTCCTGATAGAACTTTTCCGCGGTTGGTGACTGCGCGAACGCCGACGACGCGGCCAGCGTCGAAACCACCATCAAGGAAAGGACGAATCCCATTAGACGCATGCTTCACACCTCCTGTTCCTGAAACGCCCTCGACAACCTGACCCGGGTCACCTCAAGTGCCTCGGGGATTATCTTCACATCACCAATCACCGGCACGAAATTTGTGTCCCCATTCCACCTGGGAACCACGTGCATGTGAATATGATCCTTCAGACCGGCACCCGCGGCCTGTCCCACGTTCATGCCGATATTGAAACCCTGGGGACCGTAGACCTTCTGGATTGCGATCATCGACCGCCGGACAAGATCCATCATTTCAAGACTTTCGTCCGGATTCAAATCAAGTGGCGAAGACAGATGGCGGCAGGGCGCGACCATCACGTGGCCCGACACATAAGGATAGCGGTTGAGAATCACGATGGCGCCGCGGCCCTTGAAAACAACCAGGTTGTCGTCACAAGGCTCGGCGTCAACGGCCGCGCAAAGGAAACAGCCGCTCTTCTTTTCGGCGTTGGTCACGTATGCCATTCTCCACGGAGCGAAAAGCAGATCCATCTTTGTCTCAGGCGGTTCGAGCGACTCGCCCCTTTTCGATCCCGGGCGCCCCGCCCCTGACCGCGTCACCGGTGATCACTACCCTGCCGACGTCGTCCCTGCCGGGCAGGTCGAACATCAGGTCGAGCATCACCATCTCAAGTATTGAACGGAGTCCGCGCGCGCCAGTCCCGCGTTCGACGGCCTGCGCCGCGATCGCCTGCAGGGCATCCGGCATGAACTCCAGCTCGATGCCCTCCATCTCGAACATCGCCTGGTACTGCTTGACCAGCGCGTTTTTCGGCTCGGACAGGATCCTGACAAGGGCGGTCTCATCAAGAGTGTCAAGGCTGGCGGTCACGGCAAATCTGCCGACAAACTCAGGGATCAGGCCGAACTTGATCAGGTCCTCGGGCTCGGTGCGGCGAAGGGTCTCTCCGACCGAGGTCCTCCACGTCGAAGACGAATCTGTGCCGAAACCGATGGTGCCGCCCCGCAGACGCGTCGCCACGATATCCTCAAGTCCCACGAAGGCGCCACCGCAGATGAACAGGATGTTGGTAGTGTCCACCTGTATATATTCCTGCTGTGGGTGCTTGCGCCCGCCCTTTGGTGGCACGTTCGCGACCGTGCCCTCGAGGATCTTGAGCAATGCCTGCTGGACGCCCTCGCCCGAAACGTCCCTGGTGATCGAAGGGCTGTCACCCTTGCGGCCAATTTTGTCTATCTCGTCGATATAAATGATGCCGCTCCTGGTCGCCTCGAGATCCCATCCCGACGCCTGCAGAAGCGAAAGAACTACATTCTCCACGTCCTCGCCGACGTAGCCCGCCTCGGTCAGGCAGGTGGCGTCAACGATCGTGAAAGGAACCTTCAGGACGCGCGCCAGGGTCTGGGCCAGCAGGGTCTTGCCCGATCCGGTCGGCCCGATCATCATGATGTTGCTTTTTTGAAGTTCGACGTTCCTGCGCCAGGCCCTGCGACCGCCGAACACACGTCGGTAGTGGTTGTACACCGCCACCGAGAGAACCTTCTTCGCGTAGTCCTGACCAATCACGTACTCATCAAGCGTGCGCACGATCTCGCGAGGCCGAATCATAACGCCCGGTTCCGCGGATGCCGACGCCGGAAGCTCGTCCCGCTCTCCGTCCTGCATGTCCCTGCTGTTGATGATCGCGCTGCAGTTCTCAACGCAATCCGCGCAGATGCAGACACCCGGGCCGGAGATCATCCTCCTGGTTTCCGAGGAGGGTCGTCCGCAGAATGAACAGAATGCCTTACGGCCTCGTTCTTTGTCCTCAGCCATTCATTGAACTCCGGATTCCTTTTTGTGGCCCTGCCGCAGGGAGACCACATATTCTATTTGCATCGCCTGTCGATGGCAAACCTGTGAACCTGTTCAAAGCAAGTTCAAAAGCTGTGGACCCGGTTGTCGAAGATCATCTCGATATCGGTTCAAACAGGTTCGCGACCGATCCCGGGCTGGCGAAAATCATCATTCATCTTCAGAACGACTACAGGCCAGCTCCACTGATTTGAACAGTGTCACCACAAAAACTTGATTAGTAAATTCAATGAATTATCAGATAACAGCCCCTGCTCTGCACACCCTTACTACTCCTGATTCCACTGATATCTTGAAACAATCAGGCAGGGGCAACGGGAAATCTCTCAACGCGGCGCCGTCGACAAGCCGTGTTTCAGAATCTAGAATCGGTCTTCATCCGGAACGATGTCTTGCCGATGTCCGGCAGGAGGGTCGATGGACGATTCAACTTCCCAAAATCTGTCCGTAACGACCATCGGTCGTCGCAATTTCTTTTCGCTTGAGATGACTCCGGCCGGCGTATCGCTGCGCCTTGACGCGGCAGCGGTCAATATCGTGTCTGGTCCGGTGGTCGTTCGTTCCCTTGTCCTTGATGTCCCGGGCGTTGGCCGTTCGTTTGATTTCCAGGCCGGTCCCCGTGGTCTCAGATCCCGTCTTACCATTCTCAAATCGGTCGAGATCGAACTGGGTCTTGCCACAATCGGAAGGATGATTCAGGAGGCCGGCACCGTTGTGGGCGCAGGTCCTGTCGAGGTGGAACCGGACAGGAGCGACTCCCTGATTCTGGGTGGGCTGATATCGGGTATACCCTGGTCGTGCAGGACCCTTTTCTCCAGGGGTCAATCGGGCGAAGTCGTTTCCATTGTGGTGGAACCCAGGATTTTCGGGGTCGGCGATGTCTCCTGGAACAGTGTGGCGCGTGGGGTGGCCGGGGTTTTCGGAAGAGCGGACAGGATTGGCGGAATTCTCAGATCGTCCATCAAACCTCTCCTGGCCGGTCTCGGCTTCAAGATTCCATTGATGAATCAGGCAGGCCTGATCTCGGTTTCGGTCAGACATGATCTTCTTTCATTGAGATTCGCGGCCGAAGCCGGGTCGGGAGGGGAATTCGAACCGGTCGCCCTGGCTGACCAGCTTTCCAGTCGCGAGCCGTCTTCAGAGCCTTCCGAGATATTTTCCCTGCTGACCTCCGGAGAAGTCGATCAGGACTCGGTCGTCGGGTTCATCGAGGCAGGAATGGCGTCTCCCGTGCTCTGGCCCGAGGTGCTGGCCCGCGCCCTGACCCTCGGTCACGAGCACCCCCAACTGGTTGCTCCGCTTCTTGCCGCCGTGATTATCGGGGCCGAAAATCCCGAATGGCTCTCCCCTTCGGATTTATATCAAACCTGTCGTCGTCTGATGTCGGCCTCGGCCGCGGAAGGTTCCAGATCGGAAATGGGACGTTGCGCGGCGCTGGTGGCCGGGGTAGTCGACCGGTTCGAGCCCTCTGACGCTCTCGCTCTTCTTGACGAGTTGAGAGCCTCGGGACTGGAAGGCCGGGAGGTGCTCGAGGCGCTGGCCATCACATTCGACCGGCTTGGCCGTCACCAGGACGCTTCCACCACCCGTCTCCGGGCTCTCGCCATGGTCCCCTCCGAGGGGGCCGACCGGGCGGTCCGAAACATGATCGACCGAATGGACGCGAACGGCTTCCAGCAGCAGGCGGACACCTGGCTGAGCGCGCTTGGTACGCTTGCCGGAGAGGCCCGGTTCGGCTCGGCCAGCCCGGTGATGCTCAGGACGGCGATGATCCTTGCCGCCACCCGTGGCGCGATGTCCCCGGGCCGGGACGCAAGGGACGGGCTCAAGCGGATTCTCGAATCCAGCCCGGGGGATGCCGAGGTTCTGGATCTTCTGCTCGCGCTTTCCAGGGAAAAGCACGAGGTGGTCGAGGCGGTGGAGCTGTTCACGAAGGCCGCGGCTCTTGCATCGGGCGTCACCAGATGCGAGTTGCTGCTTTCGGCGGCCCGCGCGGTTCACACCCGTTTCGGTCTGCGGCGGCGGGCCGTTGAACTGCTTGAGGCCGCGGTCGAGGCCGACCCGGGTTGCAGGGAAGCGTCGTCGATGCTCGACTCACTGTATGCCGCGCTGTCGCGTCACGCCGAACGTGTGGGCCTTGCGGCGCGTCGGCTCGACTTTATCCGTGATCCGCTTGAGCGGGTCGGGCTTCTTGACACCCTGGTCGCGGCGGCTCTGGCATCCGGGATGCATGACAAGGCGGCCCTCGGTATCCACGAACTTCTAAGACTTGACCCGGCAAACGTGGAATACCTGCGTCTGGGAGAAAAGGTTTTCGCCGGCTGCGGCGACACCGATTCCCTGAGAGAGGTCAGGGAGGCGCTTCAGGATCTGACGTCCGAAGAAGCGACCGGAGGGATCGAGGCAGCTCTGGCGGATGGCGACATTCCTGCCGCGCTCGACGCGGTTCGGTCCGCGCTGGCCCGTCCCCTCCCGGCCGCCGAAAGGCTCGAATTGCTTCTGCAGGGGGCAGATCTGGCGTCGCTGGCGGGACTTCACGCGGATGCGGAACTGTTTCTTGTCGATGCATCAAGGCTGGACCCGGTCGCGGCCATGGAAGCGGCCTGCAGATCATGGGTGGCATCCGCCGGCAGTGCTCCCGCAACCCGGACATCCCTGATCATGGAACTGGCGGGCGCCGCCAACTCCCCCGCGACCTCCGGTCCGGCGGCGGCCACGCTGCTAGACGCGTCAGAGAAGATCGCCGTGACATCGATGGAAGAAGCGAGGGCGCTGCTTGAGGCGGCGCTGATCCTCGATCCCGACAACGGGGCCGTGGTTATGGCCCTGGGCGCCGCATACGAGGCGCTTGGAATGAGGGCTGAGGCGGATGTTCTCCTGGGTAAGGCATGAACGTCCCGGTTGGTTGGCGCTGGCCGGACTGACGTTTTTCACGGCGTTCCAGGCGTTCGCCGCGGAAGATCGGCCGGAAGACGCGGTTCTCCTGGTTTCCGGCTCCGTGGAAAGCGACAGCCGCACCCGGATGATCATCTCGGCTGCCCCGGAACTGCTTTCGGATGGATTCCGCATTTCTGCCGCTTCCGATTCCGCGAGGGTCTGGCCGGCAATGACTCCTTCCGGCTCGTGCCCTGAAGGATCGACCGACGGCATCGCCGCCGGCATGGCCGAGCGGATTCGCGTCGGCCGGAAGCTCTTTTTCGAAAGCATGGACATGGACGGAGCGATAGCGGAGCTGGACGGGGCCATCACGCTCTATCATTCGTCTCCCTGCCTGGGCGTGCGCCGGCCGGAACTGAAGATTTCGGTGTGCCGGGCCGGGGTGCTTCTGACGAGGCTCTACCTGCTGGCCGGCCAGGTCGAAGCAGCCTCCATGGAGGCTGGACGTGCCGCGTCCCGCTGCGGCGAGGCAGAGTTGGCCGCCGAGTCGGTACCACCTGAGACGCGAGTCTTTATCGACAGGGCCGCGAACGGCAGGGCGGCAGGATCGGGGAACAACGACGCGCCGCTGAGGGTGGTTTGTCCACTGTCCTGCGGGGACGTTCAGATCGATGGCACTCCCGTTCAGTGTCAGGATGAAGGATGCCCGACCGCCATCGCCAATGCCGGGCCCGGACTCCACACGGTTGACGCCCCGGGCGGCGGTTCGTGGTACACCGGCGAATTCAGGCTCTCTGGCGGCGAAGAACTGCTGGTCGTGGCTCCCGGAGCCACGCCGCGACCGGACGGCGCCGTTTCCCTGGACGACCGGATCGGTATTTCGCCCGGGCTCCTGGTGTCCGCGCTTGGCGTTCCCGCGCTTTACCTGTCCGGGGCGGATTCTCCGGAGCAATGGGCGCTCGGCGTCACTCCGGTCGATGGCGTGCCGTCGCGCATAGCCCGGGTTCTGCCTTCGGGAGACGCGCTCAGGTTCACCCTGGAACCGGCCTCGGGGTTGTCGATCGAGGAGGACCGCCCGTGGCCCTGGCCCTGGGTCTCGGGTTCCCTGGCTGCGGCCCTGCTGGCCGCGGGCATCACCATGAACGTCTTTTCGGAAGATGCTCTGGACGACGCGGTCGAAGGAAGGAACACGATGGCGCGCTACGAAGCGTTGAAAGGCGGGGCGATTGCCGGGTATGTGACGTCCGGTGCCGGCCTGCTGGCGACTGTCCTGCTGATCGTCCTGAGGCCACGGGCAGACCAGTCCGTGCTGATTGAACCGTCCGCATCGGGGTTCAGGCTGAGGTTCTGAAGGCGGGCCTTCAGCCCGGGGGTTGGCAGCTTCCCGTGAAAACAAGCGGAAGCAGCAGGACCGCCGCCATGAAGAAAAGTATTACCGCAATCTGCTTCAGCAGGCGCTTTCGCGTCTCATCGGAATCCGAGACGGAGCGACGTATCTCGGCCAGCTTCAGCATCAGCTCGGCCATCTCGGGAGTCATCTGCCCGGATGGTTCAGGCTTGCCGTCGCCTCCGCCTTCCTTATCCCGGCTGTCCGCGTCATCTTCCGCCATGTGGTGTATCCGCGTTGTCCAGGTCGATTCTATCCCATACTCCGGCACGAGCGGAATCGAATGTCGAGGCGCGGCATTTCAAACCCTTGTTTTTCAAGGAATCACACTGCATTGACAGTGTGCATCCCCGGCTGATATCTTGTCTTCGCATGACGTCCGGAATGACATGTCCACCATCGGAGAAATGCTTCGCGCGAGCCGCGAGGAAGCCGGCCTCAGCCGCGAGGATCTCGCCAGGATCCTCAGGTTGCCCTGTACCACCGTGGTCGCCCTCGAGGAAGAGCGCTGGGAGGCGCTGCCGCAACCGGTGTACGTCAGGGGATTCGTCAGCTCCTGGTGCCGCGTCACCAGCCTTGATGATGTTATGGCCCGCGATGCCCTGATGCGCGCCCTCGATATCCCGCCAAAAGACGGCGGCAGACTGCCCTCCCTGCCCGACGGTCCCGGTATCATGGTCGGGGTAAGAACGGTGAAACACTCGCGTCGCCCCCGTTTCGGCCTGTGGGCCATTCTTCTCGCCGGTGTCCTGCTGGGTGTCGCGCTTGCTCTTGCGTTCGGTATCGACGACGGTCCCGAGGCTCGAACAGGCGAATCGGTTCAGTCTTCACTCGATTCCGGTGACGGCCGATGAACCAGGATTGCAGCGACAGGGCTTTCGTCCTTTCCAGGGTGCCGTACCGCGAGAGCGATCTGATACTGGGGCTACTTTGCAGATCCGCGGGTCCCCTGTCCGTGGTTGCGAGGTCGGCCAGGGCAAGCCGCCGTCGATTTCCGGGAGTACTGGACTTTTTTGTCGTGTTCGATGCCGCCTGGTCCCAGGGACGGGGCGGTCTTCCCGCTCTCGCCTCGGCTGAACCGGTCCGATTCTTTCCGGGAATACTTGATCAGCTTGAACGGCTCGAGGCTGGTCAGACGATGGTAAGGATGGTTCGCGAGGCGACCAGGGACTCGCCCGCCTCGGTCTCGCTTTTCGATACGGTCGTGCTGGCGTTCGGGTACCTTGAACAGGCTCGTCCCGATCTGGCCCACCTGGTCTCGCTCGAACTCGCCCTGGCGCTCGCCACCGAACTGGGACACGCGCCATCCGACGGAGTATGTCCGGCGTGCGGACGCCGCGCCGCCCGTTTTTACGTCGCCGTCGACGGTCTGGTCGTCTGCCGCGCCTGCTGCGCGACCAGTCCCGGACACGCGTCGGCCCTGCCTGAAATCTATCCCGAAAGAAGACCGCTGGCGGATAACCCGTCGTTGGAGGCGGACCCGCGGATGCCGGGAGCCGCCGAGTCCGGAATCATGATTTCTTCAATTGTTTCGGGTATTACGGGAGTCCCGTGGCAGACGGGACCTGACCACGTATAACAGCACGAGAGCAATCAGCAGGGGAATCGGCCAGGCCGCGCCACCGGCACTGCCGGAGGAACAGGAACCGGTGGTTGTGTCACACCCGTATTCGTCGGTATCTCCGTCGCAATCGTTGTCCAGTCCGTCCCCGCAGAGCTCCCGGCCCGGTTGACCCGCGACAGCCGGGCAGGCGACACCCTTCAGGTCTTCCGAACATACGAAGCGGCTTTCGGATCTGCACGAACCAGTGCCCGCGTGGCATGCGTTTCCCACCAGGAAACCTTCATCCGTAAAGCCGTCGCAGTCGTTGTCCAGCCTGTCCCCGCAAAGTTCCCCGCCTGCCCGGCCGGGAACGGCGTTGCATCGCGACAGGCCTGAGTCGTCGCACTCGAATATGCCGGTCGCCTCGCACACGCCGAGGCCGGCACTGCAGGGACCGCCCACGTTGAAACCTTCGTCGGTGTCACCATCGCAGTCGTTGTCGAGGCCGTCGCACTTTTCCTCGGAAGAACCGGGCGCAGTTCCGTCAGGCATCGAGGAACAGGTAGCCTTCTTCCTTCCCGGAGAACAGACGACGATGCCCGCCCCGCACTCGCCCGGAGCGATGCAGGCGGCGCCCAGCGGGAGGCCGTTGAACCCGAGCTTTTCGTCGGTTGCTCCGTCACAGTCGTTGTCCCGCCCGTCGCACAGAGTCTCTTCTCCCTTTTCCCAGCCGGGAACGGCATTGCACGCCCACCCGGTCGAACCCGAGCATTCCGGCACCATCCCGGAACAGACTCCGATCACCGGGCATGCGTCCGGAGGAGCCACGACATCCTCGTCAGTGTCTCCGTCGCAGTCCTCGTCGATGCCGTTGCAGAACTCCGGCGCGCCCGGTCTGACCGCTGAATCGCCGTCGTTGCAGTCGCCCTCGTCCTCGGCGAACGTGTCCAGATCGTCGTCACAGAAGGTATTGGTCTCCCCGGGGGTGCCGTAATCTCCCGCGCCGAACGGTACCCGTGCCAGACACCAGTTCGCCAGTTCGTCGGCGGACGACGGTTCACGGTTAAGTGAAAATCCGGCCTCGACATTGATTTCCGATGAACCCCAGGCCGATCCGTAATAGAAGGCGTCGACAGCCTGGTTCTCCCTGAACAGCAGGATGAGATCGGACTCCGGGTTCAACTGGATGTCATTGCCATAGCTGTACGCGACCGGCGCTCCGCCGTTCAGTTCCTGTTCCGTCCTGGCGCCGATGACAAGCACGCCTCGCGGTTCAAGCAGCAGTTCGGTAGAAGGGCTGATGGTGTGGAAACCTCTGAGCGACATGGTCATCACGACCAGTCCCTGCAGGTTGATCGTCGAGTCCTTCAGATTCTGAAGTTCCACCCACTGGCCGGAGATCTCGTCCGCCGCTGATGGCCAGGGCATTACCTCGGTGATGGAGACGCTGTTCTGGTAGGGCGAAGTCTGCGCCAGAAGCATTGACGGAGCAGCCGCCAGTACCAGTGTCAGCATGGTCGCGACGGTTTGGGTCTTTCGTACCATCATGGTCGTGATCGTACAGGATTACGCGACGGGCGGGAAAGTCCGATGTCGGGCCGGCTTCCATTGACACGGAGCGGCGTTTAACATTAGGATTCGTGGACCGTTTCCGGGCAGGCTTGGACTTGTCAATCCCCATTACCGGCATCATGAAGGAACTGACCCGCGCAATCGTCGCGGTGACTGCCATTGGAATGTTTGCCGGCACCGCCTACGGACAGGTCGCTCCGGTCGAGCAGCCCGAAACGCTGCCACCGGACGCGATGGCCCTTCCAGTCACCCACGACGACTTTGACGTGCCAGTGACACCGTTCGTAACTTTTGAAAATCACGGATATTTCCGTTTCAGGTTCAACACGCTCCACAACCTGGATCTCGGAACGACCGCACCCGGCGGCGACGACCCGTGCACCCCGCCGACAGCCGTGCCGTCCGGCGCCACCGGTGCGCTCGGCAATGTGAGCGACACGGCCACCTCCGCCAATATCAGGTTCCGCTGGGAGCCTGAACTCAGGATTGGCGAGTTCCTGACAATCGGCACAACGGTGGACTTCCTCGACAACCTGGTTCTGGGTCAGAATCCATGGCTTGGCGATGCCGGTTTCCCGATGGGATGGCAGACCAGGACGCAGTCGTGGGCCTCGGACGGCATCTCGGGCTTCAACGACTCACTCAGGATCAAGGCCGCGTGGGCTCACCTCTACCTGTTCGGCGTCGTTCACGTCATCGCCGGTCGCGTTCCCGAGCACTTCGGCCTTGGAATCGTCCGCAGCGGCGGCCGGGATCCGGACTCGGACTACGGCGACTATGTCGATGGCATATTCCTGAAGGCGAAGGTCGGGATCACGTATGTGAAAGCGGGTCTTGAAATAGTGGGACAGGGAGTCTCGTCGGACTCGCCTTTCGGCTATTTCGTCTATCCGTCCGACTACTCGACCATGGACGACACGCTGCGCTGGACGTTCGGGGTCGACTCGACTCCGGTGACCGGTGAGGACATCAGGCAGCGACAGGCCAGGCTGGAGGGCGGCAAGCCTGTCGTCGACTGGGGCATGTACAACGCGATTACGACCCAGAAGCTGTCTTCGGATCGCATTCTGGCGTCCAACACTGCTCTCGCCGACGGTGACCCCGACGCCAGGGACTACGACTGGGACAAGTACACGACGGTTCCCCGCGGGGCGTTGTTCTGGACACCCAGCCTCTGGGCAAAACTGGAATACCGTCCGCGACCCGGCCTTCGCTTCAGGCTTGAGGCGGAACTGGCGATGGTCTACGGTTCGGTCGACCACATGCAGAGCATGGTCGAGGACGTCGATACGTCGAAAGATTTCCTGTCGTTCGGCGGAGCGCTCGAGTTCGACATCGACATTGGAAACAACCGGGTCGAGTTTCTCGCCGGGGCCGCAAGCGGGGGCAACACGCTCGGCTACTTCGGAATCAACGACCGCCACACGCTGGCCTGTCCGGACAACAACTGCTACTCGAACGCGAATCCCGAGGTCTACCTGACCAGGGATATCCATCATTTCGTGTTCAACCGCGACTACCGCGTCGATTCGATCCTCTTCCGGGAAGTGATCGGCACGGTCACCAATGCGTTCTATTTCAAGCCGGGTTACTACCGGACCTTCCTCGACCGCGACGGCTGGAGGCTCGGCGGCGGCGTCTCCCTGATGGCATCGTTCGCCTGCATCAAGGAAGGAACGCCCGGCCGGAGCATGCCGCTGGGGGTTGAGCCGGCCTTGAAGCTGAACGTCTCCTGGCGCGACATCATAGAAATCTCGGCGGACGCGGCCGTTCTCTTCCCCTTGTCAGGACTGCGTTATCCCGGTCAGGACGATCCTGACCCGGCCGCCGGCCTGAGGGTCAGGGCCCTCGTCCATTTCTGATTCGAGTCAGCCACGGGTTTCGGGAAGAACCGCTCTGAGCGCGGCGCCGGTGTGCGATCCGGGCTGGCGCATGACCTCTTCGGGAGTGCCGGCGGCAACGATCCGTCCACCCTGCTCGCCACCCTCGGGCCCCATGTCGATTACATGATCGGCGACCTTCAGGATGTCCAGATTGTGTTCAATCATCAGTACCGTGTTGCCTTTCGTCACAAGGCGATCGATGACCGAAAGAAGCTTTGCGATGTCGTCGAAATGCAGTCCGGTACTGGGCTCGTCCATGATGTAGAGGGTTCGTCCGGTGGCCGTCTTCGCAAGTTCGCGGGCCAGTTTGATCCTCTGTGCCTCGCCACCGGAAAGGGTAGTCGAAGGCTGTCCAAGATGTATGTATCCGAGGCCGACCGACTGGAGAGTGCCGAGGATCCGGGCGACGGTCCTGCTGTTCGAGAACACTTCGGCGGCCTCGTCGACCGTCAGGTCGAGCACCTGCGAGATGTTCAGGTCCTTGTAACGAATCCGCAGTGTCGCCTCGTTGAACCGCTTGCCGCCGCACTCGGCGCAGGTGACGAACACGTCCGGCAGAAAGTGCATCTCCACCCTTGTCATGCCCGCGCCCTGGCACGTCTCGCATCGGCCGCCGCGCACGTTGAACGAGAACCTTGCGGGCTGGTATCCATACGTCCTTGACTCGCGGGTGGCCGCGAACAGTTTTCTGATGTGATCGAACAGCTTCGTGTACGTCGCCGGGTTGGACCTCGGTGTCCGCCCGATAGGTTCCTGATTGATGACGATCACCTTGTCCAGGTTCTCGAGCCCCTCGATCGCGTCGAATGGCAGGCCGTGAAGTCTGGCCCGGTTCAGCGCGTTGGACAGGGCCGGGCTGATGGTGTGCGTCACCAGCGAGGATTTGCCCGCGCCCGACACGCCCGAGACCACCGTGAACGCGCCAAGTGGAATCACCGCCTCGATGTTTTTCAGGTTGTGGCCCCTGGCTCCCCTGATCGTCAGCGAGGTTTCCGGCCGTCGCCGCTTTTCCGGGATCGGTATGACTTTTCTGCCTGAGATATAGGCGCCGGTCAGCGACTCCGGGGATTCCAGCATGGCGGCAGGGGTACCCTCGAAGGTCACGTATCCGCCGCGGATGCCGGCGCCGGGTCCGAATTCGACCACATGGTCCGCGGCCATTATCGCGTCCCGGTCGTGTTCGACCACGAGGACCGTGTTTCCGAGGTCACGCAGGCGGCGGAGGGTCTCGATCAGGCGTCCGTTGTCCCTCGGATGAAGGCCTATGGACGGTTCATCCAGAATATAAGTGACGCCGGTCAGTTCGCTGCCGAGCTGACTGGCCAGTCGGATGCGCTGCGCCTCTCCGCCGGACAGCGTGGCTCCGCCCCGCGCAAGGTCCAGATATCCGAGGCCGAGGTTGGCCAGCAGGCCCAGGCGGGACAGGATCTCGCGGGTCAGGTCGTTGTAGACGCCGGACAGGGCGTCCGCGGGGCGGGCTTCATTCAGCACGCTGATGAGGCGGTCAATCGGCATGGCGGACAGCTCCGCGATACCACGTCCGCCGACGGTTACCGCCAGGGCCTCCTTTCGAAGGCGCTGGCCGTGGCATTCCTCGCACGGGCTGTCTGTCAGGAATTTCTGGTAATAGGTGCGCATGTCGTCTGACTGCGTCTCGCGCAGACGCCGCAGGAGCATGTTGGCCACGCCCTCGAAGCGAACCGCGTAGGAACCGTTGAAGCTTCTGGACTTCCATTCGACCGGGATGCGACCTGTGTCTCCGTAGAGAATCAGGTCCCGATGCTGCTGCGGCAGGTCCTTGAACGGCGCGTCGAGGTCGATCTTGTGGTGTCGTGCCAGTCCCTGGATGATTTCCGCGGTGAGTCCGTTGTCCTCGAGCGCGGTGCCCCACGGTTCGACGGCGCCATCCGCGATGGACAGGGTCGGGTCGGGAACAACCTTGGAGATGTCGATGGTCAGAGAGGTGCCGAGTCCGTTGCACGAAGGACACGCGCCGGTTGGATTGTTGAACGAGAAAAGCTGCGGCGAGAGATCCGGGAACGAGACGCCGCATTCCTCGCACGCAAGGTGCTCGGAGAAGATCCGTTCCGGACCCTCGGTCGGCAACGCGATAACGCGACCCCTGCCTGCTTTCAGCGCCGTTTCGATCGAGTCCGTCAGACGCGCCGATGTCCCGTCCCTGACGACAGCCCGGTCCACCACCACGTCGATATCGTGCTTCCGATTCTTGTCGAGGGCTGGCACCTCCTCGATTTTCATCGTCTCGCCGTCGACCCTGACCCTGACGAACCCCTCCGCCTCAAGGGATTTGAACATCTCCCGGAATTCGCCCTTCCGGTCGCGCACCAGCGGGGCCATGATCGTGATCCTGCCGTCCCCGGTTGAGGCCATCGAGACGATGTCCCTGAGAATCTGCGCAGGTTCCTGTCTGGACACGACCCTGCCGCAGATGTGGCAGTGCTGAACACCGGTCCGCGCGAACAGCACCCTGAGATAGTCGTGGATCTCCGTGATGGTTCCCACGGTCGAGCGGGGGTTCGCGGATGCGCTTTTCTGTTCGATGGCGATGGTTGGCGTCAGACCGCTGATGGAGTCGTAGCGGGGCTTGTCCATCTGTCCGAGAAAAAGCCTGGCGTAGGACGACAGGGATTCGATGTATCTTCTCTGACCTTCGGCGAACACGGTGTCGAACGCCAGGGATGTCTTGCCCGAGCCGCTCACGCCGGAAAAGACGACAAGCTTCATCTTGGGGATTGATACGTTCACGTTCTTCAGGTTGTGTTCCCTGGCTCCCGTGACGACTATGTGATCACTGCTCATGAGCTCCTCCGGCCGCTCCCGGAATTATAGGCACTGTCGCCCGACGCGCCAGATGCGTCGTGAAAACATGGTGGAAAGCTTCACTTCGGCCGGCGTAAAAATCGGAATTGTATTGCGTTGCTCACAACATTGAATGGATGTTACCATCACGGGGCTACAGGTTTCCGGAGGACCCTGATGGAATTGCGTTATGCCGGCCTGACCGATGTGGGCCGCAAACGGGATCATAACGAAGACAACCTGTCTTTGATGCCGGAAAACAAGGTTTTCGTCGTGTGTGATGGTATGGGTGGCCATGCATGCGGCGAGGTCGCTTCGCAGATTGCCATCGATGAAATCGCCTTTTTCTTCAGACACTCCACCGTATCCCGTGACGCGACATGGCCTTATAAACCGGACACCAGGCTCTCGATGCCTGAAAACAGGCTCGCGTCCGGTATCAAGTGGGCGAATTTCAAAGTCTTTGAGATGGCGTCCACGTCCGCCGAGAAGAAAGGGATGGGCACGACTTGCGTGGCTGTTCATCTGGAAGGAGACGTCGCCTCGATCGCCCACGTAGGGGATTCCCGCTGTTATCGGATCAGGGATCGCGCCATTCAGCAGATGACGACAGATCATTCGTTGCTGGAACAGTACAAGCAGCTTGCCAGGATTTCCGATGAGGAGATCAAGAATTTTCCATACAAAAACATTATAGTTCGTGCACTTGGGATGAAGGAGACGGTTGTCGTGGATACCCGTCTTGAGCAGACAAGGCCCGGTGATTGCTTCCTTCTGTGTTGCGATGGTCTGTCCGGCGAACTGGACGATGACGAGATACTTGACACCGTCCTTGAGTTCAAGCCGGATCTTGATCGTTGCTGCAGCGAACTTGTTTCCAGGGCCAATACCAAGGGTGGACGGGACAACATCACGGTGGTGCTTGTCGAAGTGATTTAGCCGTTTTAACGGCTGGAGGTCGACCGATGAAGCGGCCGATATGGCTACCGTTTCTGGCTGGTTTTCTTGCGGTTTCCTGCGGCGGTACTGAAGTGCCCGATGATCTGGGGCAGCCCGACGATGGCGTCCCGGATGTCAGGGTCGACGTGGTGATAACCGTCGATTACGGGTACCAGGACACGGGCTCTGACGAGGGCCGGGACACGTTCGAAGGTGATGACGTTTTCGTCGACACCGGCGAGGACACGGCCGAGGAGGACACCGGGATTATTCCGGGGACCTTCGGCTGGCCCTGCGAACAGAACGGCGAGTGCTTCATCGGTTACTGCGTCCAGGCCGCCGAGGGCAGCATCTGCACCAGGGGCTGCTACGAAGAGGGCGATTGCCCGGACAGCTGGAAATGCAGGGCCGTAGCGTCCGGCGGCGATCCGATTTACATCTGCGTCCCGACCGGCGTCTTCCTTTGCCGCCCCTGCGAAAAGAACGATGACTGCTCGTCCAACATGAATCTATCGAAGGATCGCTGCGTTGTTCACGGTTCGTCCGGCAACTTCTGCGGAACTTCGTGCGGCGAGGCCGGCGATCCGCCCTGCCCGAACGGCTTCACCTGCGAGCAGGTCTCGGTGGTCGGTGGCGAGACCGTGAACCAGTGCATCCCCGAAACCGGCGAGTGCACCTGCTCCGAGTCGTCCATTCTGGCCGGCGCGAGTACCACGTGTTTCGTCTCGAACGCGAACGGGGTGTGCACCGGCGTCCGCGAGTGTCTTGAGAGCGGCCTGACCCCATGCGACGCGCGTAATCCGGCGGTCGAGGCCTGCAACAAGGTCGATGACGACTGCGACGGCGTCACGGATAATCCGGGCTCGGTAGGATGCACGCCTTACTATGTCGACAACGATCAGGACGGATGGGGAATCGGTATACAGCATTGTGTCTGCGGCGACGAGGCACCGATCGGATATTCGACCAAGCCGGGCGACTGCAACGACTCCTCGCTGGGCATGAACCCAGCGGCCAAGGAATTCTGCAACGGTATGGATGACGACTGCGACGGCGAGACCGATGAATACGGTTCGACCGGATGCCGCGACTACTCGCTCGACAACGATGGCGACGGTTTCGGTCAGCCCGGCGAAAAGCGTTGCACGTGCGGCCCGGTTCCTCCGTTCACCGGCACGGTCGTTGGTGACTGCGACGACACGAATTCCGCCATCTGTCCGGATTCCAACAAGTGCAAGGAGAAGTGCGACGGCATAGACAACGACTGCGACGGCGCCACCGACAACGAAAACGCGTTGATGTGCATGCCCTACTACTTCGACGGCGATCAGGACACCTACGGTCTGCCAAGCAAATTCAAGTGCCTCTGCGCGCCGTCCGGTCTCTACACCGCCACGCGCGCCGGCGACTGCGTCGACAACGACCCGCTTATCAATTCGACCGGCGACGAGATCTGCAACGGTGTTGATGACAACTGCAACGGCAGAACCGACGAGGGCGATGTCGCTGATTTGTGTCCGCCCGCCCCGGGTGTCGAGATGCACGGCTCGACGGTCTGCGACAAGGTCTGCAAGGTGGGTGTCTGCGATCCGGCGACCACCGACGGCACGGGCGGGTACGTTCCGGGCTGGTTTGACCTGAACGAGACGATCTCCGACGGTTGCGAGTGCCAGGCCGACATGTCCGAACAGTTCGGTGGTCAGACATGCAACACCGCGGTCGATCTTGGCGCGGTTCCGGACTCCGGATTCAGGGTTGCCTCCGATGACAGCACGGGTTCGGTCGTGCCGAAGACGGATGAAGACTGGTACAGATTCCAGGCGTCCGACCCGACCTGGAATGCCGAGACCGAGTCCTGCGACTTCTACAACGTCAAGGTGAAGTTCACGAAGAATCCGGGCAGCCAGTACATGTTCGACATCTACCGCGGCTCCTGTGCCGCGGCCAATCAGATCTGCGGTGGGGCGCTTGTTCACGAGTGGGCCACGAATTTCTCGACCGGAACAGGTACCGCCAGGAAGGGCGAATGCCCCTGTTCGTCCGCGTCCTCCCCGGGCTGCTCGTCGCCGCTCGACTACTCCGAATGCATCCGTGTGGAATCGAACCCCTTGAAATGCGGCTCGTGCCCCGGATACGGCGCGGCCAACATGAACTTCTGCTCCGACAACAGCTCGGCGGTTTACCTTCGCGTTTACCGCGATCCGCTCAAGACTCCTACGTGCGAGGATTACGAACTCGAGATCAGTAACGGCCTGTATCAGTTCTCGGGATCGTGAGTCTGACGGAATTCTGAAAATCTTCCCATATTCTTGAATTTCTTGTATGCTACTTCGCCTTTTGTCTACCTATGCCCAGGCACCTGGACGGGCCGGCATCAGGTATGCCGAGGTGCATCGTTGTCCGCGGAATTCGAACAGGCAGTCAGGGAAATTCTCAGTCGCACGGATCTGCAGAAGCTGATCTCCGAATACGTGCACCTCAGCAAGCGCGGCGCGACATGGTGGGGATTGTGCCCGTTCCACGCAGAGAAGACGCCTTCGTTCTCCGTTAATCCCAAAAAGGGCCTGTACTACTGCTTCGGTTGTCAGGCCGGTGGCAACGCGATCTCCTTCCTGAAGCAGGTTGGCGGATTGTCCGGTCGGGACGCGGTTGCGAGGCTTGCGGCCGAGGCCGGCATCGAACTGCCCGAGAGCGCGCCGATGGATCCGGCCGAGGAGGCTGCCGCCAGGGAACGGAACGAGATTCTCCGGGCTCTGGGCGTTGCTCAGGAGTATTTCCTGGACTGTCTTTACGGTCCCTCCGGCGAGGCCGCCCGGGCATATCTTGCCGGACGTGGACTGGACGGCGGGACGGTTGGCGATTTCGGTCTCGGCTATGGTGGGAACGGTGATGGTCTGACCGGCGCTCTTCAGAGGCGTGGCGTCACCATGAAGTCGGCCGAGCAGGCTGGCCTGATATCGCCTTCCCGCAGTGGCCACGGTTACTACGAGCGTTTTCGGGGACGGGTTACCTGTCCGGTTTACAACAACGACGGGACGCCGATTGCGTTTTCAGCCAGGGTGTTTCTGGACTCGGACGACGGCCCGAAGTATCTGAACAGCCCCGAGACCGCGGTATTTCATAAAGGCAACGCCGTGTTCGGCCTGTATCAGGCGCGGCAGCACCTGCGTCAGTCGCGCCGGGCGATATTCGTCGAGGGCAACTTCGACGTGATCTCCCTTCACTGCGCCGGGGTCAGGAATGTAGTGGCCCCTCTCGGGACTGCCCTGACCCAGGCACAGGTCAGGCAGATCGCGCGCTTCACGGATCGGATCACGATCTTTTTCGACGGGGATGAGGCGGGCCGAAAGGCATCCAGGCGCGCGGTTGGCATCCTGCTTGAGGAAGGCGCGGACGGCACGGTGGTTTCCACTCCGGCCGGCGAGGACCCGGACTCGATGGTCAGGAGCGGTGGCGCCGAGGCGATCAACAACGCCGTTCAGGCTGCCAGGCCGATGGTTTCGTGGGTGGTGGACTCCCTTTTGTCGGTTCACGGCCGGAGTCCTCATGGAATCAGGGCCGTCATCGACGAAATGAACCAGCTCCTGAGCTCCGAGAGGGATCGCATCAGATACGGTCTCTACCGTGAAGAGGTCGCCCGTCTGCTCGGTGTTGATGTGAGGGAGTTGAAGGCGGTACTCAAGAGTCCCGGTTCCGTCGGAACGAATCAGTCCAGGGAGTCCGTGCCGGTCGCCGAAGCCATGATGATGAAGCTTATCGCCATGGAACCGGCCCTGCTGGACTCTTTCCTGGAAAAAGGCGGTCGCGAACTCCTTGCGTCCGGCGAATCTGTGGCAATGTTGGATGAGGTGCTCGAAATCGTGTCATCCGGCATGGATATCGTCTCGGAACTGGTATCGCGGTCGCCTGAGCCGGGTTCGCTCGCCGCGCTGATGGTTGCGTCGGTGACGGAACAGGAAGGTATCGCCGACGTTGCCAGGGCATTCGACGACACCTGTCTGGAACTGAAGATCGCCTTTATGAACCGGAAGATCGGTTCGTTGAGGCAGGCGATGATGGATGCCACGGACGAAGATTTGAAGATGCAGATGTTGCGTCAGTTGACCGACATGGAGAGAGAGTTGAAGAATGTGGGCCCGGGCGGATGGAAATTCCGCGGGTCCATTTGATTTTTGCGTCCGCAACACCGAGGTGGTTGATGGAAAAGACAGAGATTAAGCGCCTGGTCGACATGGGAAAGAGGCGCGGCGGCCATCTGACCTTCGACGAGGTAAATGTCGCGATGTCCAGGGGCAATGTTCCCGCCGAGGACATCGATGATGTCCTGATCCAGCTTCGAAGCGCGGGCGTCGAGGTCGTCGAGGGCGGGGCGTCCAAGTCCTCTTCCCGGATGAAGGATTCGATGACCATCCCGGTTGACGAGGATTCGTACTCCGAGGCGTACGGCAAATCAAACGACCCGGTCAGGATGTACCTTCGCCGGATGGGCGAGGTTCCCCTGCTGAATCGTGAGGGCGAGGTCGAGATCGCAAGGCGCATCGAGGAAGGTGAGCTTGATGTCTTCGGTCTGATCATGGAGACCGACATCGCCGTCTCCGAGATCCTGTCGCTCGAGGACAGACTGCGCCGCGGCAAGGTCAGCATCAAACAGATAGTGAAGGACCTCGACGAGGACGAAGAGGTCGGCGACGAGGTCGCCACCCGCAAGCGGGTACTGGAACTCCTCGATCAGGCCAAGGAACTGGACAAGGTGATTCACCGCGAGATGATGCAGCTTGAGAAACCCGGCCTGTCGACAAGGAACAGGCAGGCGCTCGAGGCTCAGCTTGCCGGGCACAAGGAAGAGATGAAGATGGTCCTTGTGTCCATGAGGTTGAACCAGTTCCTTATCCGCGAGATCGTCGAGAAGTTGAAGGATCACGTAAGGAAGATCAACGTTGCCAGGTGCGAGATCCGTTCCGTGGAAAGAATGGTCGGCGACGATCTGGCCAATCTTCGCAGGATGCTTCGCGACGCGCGGCTTTCTCCTGACCGTTGCGCGGTCGGCGTGGATGGACAGACCTTCACGCTCGATACCCTTGAAGAGCTGGAACACAAGGTCCAGAACGCGCGCAAGCGTATCAGGGCCGCCGAGCAGAAGGCGAACCTCACCGCGGACGACCTCCTGCGCACCCAGCAGGCGATCATGTCCGCCGAGAAGCGCACCGAAAAGGCCAAGTGGGAACTGGTCGAAGCGAATCTGCGTCTGGTCGTGTCAATCGCCAAGAAATACACGAATCGCGGCCTTCAGTTTCTGGATCTGATCCAGGAAGGCAACATCGGCCTGATGAAGGCGGTGGAAAAGTTCGAGTACAAGCGCGGTTACAAGTTCTCGACCTACGCGACCTGGTGGATTCGTCAGGCGATCACGCGCGCCATCGCTGATCAGGCCCGCACGATTAGAATCCCGGTCCACATGATCGAGACGATCAATAAGCTGGTCAGGACAAGCCGCTATCTGGTTCAGGAGTACGGGCGCGAGCCGACTCCCGAGGAGATCAGCGAGAAGATGGAGATTCCAGTCGAAAAGGTCCGCAAGGTGATGAAGATCGCCAGGGAACCGATTTCGCTCGAGACTCCGATTGGCGAAGAGGACGATTCGCATCTTGGAGACTTCATCGAGGACAAGAAGACTCCTTCTCCGGCTGATTCCGTGGTGAAGGCCAATCTGGCCGAGCAGATGAGAAAGGTGCTGTGTGGCCTGGCCACCCGCGAGGAGAAGGTGCTGAGGATGCGTTTCGGGATCGGCGAACGCAGCGATCACACGCTCGAAGAGGTCGGCCAGGAGTTCAAGGTCACGCGCGAGCGCATCCGTCAGATCGAGGCAAAGGCCCTGCGCAAGCTGCGTCATCCTTCCCGTTCGAAGAAGCTCAAGACCTTCCTCGAGTAACACTGGACAAAAGACGAGATGGACGACGTCCTGAAGCTCGGTTTTCTGGGTGCGCTGCAGCGCCAGGGCATAGTACCGGGCCTTTCCCGCATGCAGGCGCTGATGGAGGCGTTTGGCAATCCTCAGCTCGGGTATCCGGTGATCCTGATTACAGGTACAAACGGCAAGGGGTCGACCACGTGCCTGGTCGAGTCGATTCTGCGCGCGGCCGGATACAGGACGGGCCGTTTCACCTCGCCGCATCTGGTCGACGTCCGCGAGCGCATCCAGCTTGAAGGCAGAACCATCGAACAGGATTATTTCGATCAACTCGGCGCCCGGGTCAGGGCGGTGGTCGAGTCCCGCGACATCAGGCCGACGTTCTTCGAGGCATTGAGCGCCATCGGGTTCCTTGCGTTCGCGGACCGTCAAGTCGACGTGGCGGTCGTCGAGATCGGCATGGGCGGCAGATTCGATTCGACCAACGTCGCCAATCCTGTCCTGTCTGTCCTTACCAACGTCGGTCTGGACCACGTGGGATTCCTGGGGTCGACCAGGGAGATGATCGCGATGGAAAAGGTGGGTATCGCCCGTGATGGACGTCCGTTCGTGACCGGGGTCGATACCGCTTTGTTCGAATCCACGGTCGGCCCGGCCCTTTCGGCGGTCGGCGCCCGGCCGGTCGTAAGGGCGGGGGTGGATTTTTCGTGCGTGGAAGGGGCGGACGGGCTGGTCTGGAAGGGGTGGAGCGAGACCATTTCCGGTCTTCATCCGGGACTTCCCGGAAGGTATCAACACGAAAACGTGGGACTGGCGCTGGCCGCGGTGCGTTGCCTTGTCGATTCCGGGCGGTTCGAGGTGGACTCGGACGCATGCCGCCGCGGGGTGTCGTCGGCGTTCTGGCCGGCCAGGTTCCAGACGGTAGACTCGGATCCAGTCACCATCCTCGACGGATGCCACAACGTGCATGCCGCCCTTAGTCTCAAGGAAGAACTGCCCGGACTGTCGAGACCTCTCATCCTCGTCCACGCGACCAGGCCCGAGAAGGACTACGATGGGGTGCTGGCCCGGATAGCCCCGTCGGTTGACGGTATCATCGAAACCTCGTTTGAGGGCGGCGCCGATCCCGGGGTGGTCGCGAACGTGGCGTCGCGGCACGTTGCCCCGGGGGTAAAGGTGCTGGTCGAACCGGACATCCCGACCGCGATCCGCCTCGGACGCTCCCTGGCGGGACACGGAGGCACGGTGCTGGTTGCCGGTTCGCTCTATATGGCCGGCGCGGCGATTCGGCTGATGGGCTGGAAGATCTGATCGGGAGGAGTCGATGGACAGGTTGCCGTGGGACGTTGTTCGCAAGTTTCTGCTGGTGCTTACCGGCAGCGGATTCAACGATCACGAACGTCGCGCGGTGACGGCAGTCATCTCCAACGCCGGTCTTGATATCGAGCTGTGTTCACCCCGTAGCGGCTGGCTCAGGCCGGACGACGGTCCCATGCTGCAGGTCACGCTTGAGCCGGAAGCCGTGGAGCCATCTGCGTACCTGGCTGTGGCGTTCATCGGTGGAGACTGGTCCGCCGACCACGCAGGTCTTGAACGCGCGTCCCGTCTTGCGAAACGGGTCTCCGGGGCGGGTGCCGTGATCGGTGCCATCTGCTCCGGGCCTCTGGTGCTTGCGGGCGCCGGTCTTCTGGACATGCGGCGAGCCACATGTCATCCGTCGTGCCGCCGCGCGATCGAGTCCGCCGGTGCGGTTTTCGTCGAGGAGCCGGTGGTCTCGGCGGGATGGATGGTTACCGCGTCCGGACCCCTGCATGCGACCGATTTCGCGCGTGTGCTGGTGTCGATGGCGTTGTCGCGCTGATCCCGTCCCTGTCCCTGACCCCGACCCTGACCCTGTCGCAGAAGGGCGAATTGTCATTCGCCCCTACGTATGAACGGCCGGCCCTGATCCTGCCCCTGATCCCGTCCCTGTCCCTGACCCTGACCCCGACCCTGTCGCAGAAGGGCGAATGTGATTCGCCCCTACTTGACACCGGGTCCGTGTTGTCGGAATCTTCCCTCTCTCAATCCGGAGATGACCTGGATGGTTCACCACATTTTTTCGGCAGTCCTGCTCGCCGGCCTGGTTTTCACGGCCGCGGGGTGCAAGCAGGAAAGCGTCAAGAAAGAGGAAGCAATGAAAGAGATCACGACCCCCAGCGGACTGAAGTACGTGGATTACAAGGTGGGCGAGGGCGTAGCGCCTCAGCAGGGCCAGACGGTCATCGTTCACTACACCGGCACTCTTGTGGACGGAAAGAAGTTCGACAGCTCGGTGGATCGCGGCCAGCCGTTTTCTTTCGTCCTGGGGCGTGGAATGGTCATCCGTGGCTGGGATGAGGGCCTGTCGACGATGAAGGTCGGCGGCAAGCGCAAGCTTATCATTCCGCCGGAACTCGGTTACGGCGCCCGTGGGGCGGCTGGCGTCATCCCCCCGAATGCGACCCTTCTTTTCGATGTTGAATTGATCGATGTCAAGTAGGCCGGTTCAGTTTCCCCGCGCCCGGGCCAACATTTCCAGCGCCTCTTCCCTGGTTCCAATACTGCCTCGAAGCTGCGCATCCTCGACCTGTTTCAAGATGGCGGCGATGCCTGGCCCGTTCGGGATGCCGGCAGCAAGGACGTCGTTGCCATTGATCAGCGCGGGCGGGTTCAGGGCCGCCGTGTCGTACCGGGCAAGCAGCTCGTCCGCGGTTTCGGCAGGTGTCCGCGTACTTCCCGATGCCTCGAGCCAGGCCCGCAGGAGCCTGAGGGCGTCCGGGGTGGACTGCCTGCGAAGGATTCGCTTGTGGGCGGCAACGTCGTCGATCCGGATTGTCCGCAGGTCAAGCGCGGTCTGGATTATCGAGGAGACCGCCGTGCAGTCCCGTCCCGGCATCTTCAGTCGCCTCAAGGTGTCCGCGGCCCCCGCCGGCCCGACCCGGTGCAGCATTGCCGCCCACATGAGATCCCCGGCGGAGCCCTTGAGTCTGTCGAGTACCAAAGGCGTTGTGGGATCCCCGGGGTCAAGCTCGGGGATGGTGGCCGCAAGCAGCCCTGATGCCGCGGCAAGACGATAACCGGTCGAAGGATCCCTGGCGGTCAGCATCTTCGAATACTCGGCGGCTATGCGCTCGACGCTGACCTGCGTTATGAAAGGGGCGTTACGGCGGATTGCCTCGAACGTGAGGGGTTCGATCATGAAACCGGTGACGGCCGCGAAACGGATCGCGCGCAAAGGCCTGAGGCGGTCCTCCTGAAAGCGCATCTCCGGGTCGCCGATGGCCCTGATCAATCGATCGGCGATGTCCTGAATGCCCCCGACCAGATCGACCACCGCGCCTGTCTCCGGGTCGAGCGCCAGACCATTGAGCGTGAAATCGCGCCGCAGGACGTCCTCGCGAAGGTCGGTGAACCTTACGGAGTCGGGTCTGCGTCCATCCGAATAGCCGGTGTCGGCCCGGAAGGTCGCGACCTCGAAGTCCAGGCCGTGCATCCTGACTATCACCACTCCGAACTGGACGCCGACAGCGATGGTCCTGGGAAACAGCGAGATCACCTTGTCCGGCGTGGCGGAAGTGGCGATATCCCAGTCGTGCGGCGAAACGCCCATCACCAGGTCGCGCACCGAGCCGCCGACGATCCACGCCTCGAAGCCGGCCCTGCCGAGGACGCGGCAGATCCCCCTGGCGGTCTCGAAGGACTCGGATTCCAGCGGCAGACGCACCGATGGGGCCGAGACCATCAGATGTCCTCCCCGGCAACAACATCGAAACGCCAGTCGCCCATCGAGACATCAATCGGACCCATGTCAGGGTACAACTCGCCATCGAGGGTGAACGGGCCCGAGGTCTGTATCGTTCGCGTGTGCGGCCGCGCCACGATCATCGGGTGCGGAAACTCCCACATCAGATAAGGGATCAGCCTGACCACGTCCGACGGGTTCATGGCCCGTATCGTCTTGGAATGGAAACCGTCCGCCGGGTCCGTGGCCGAGATGGCCCAGACGAGGCCGCGCGCCAGCTTCAGATCAATGGTAGATGCGACGACGCCGACCGTGCCGTGCTCGCTGACTCCATCGACCTGGATGCGATCCGCCGTGTGCTGAAGCCGCCATTTGTTCGAGTTGAAGAACCTGGTCTTGAACGCGTATCCCGCCACGCCCCTGGCCAGGAACTCAGAGAAGCCGATGTACCCGCCGCCGATGCCGTCACACAGGTCGAGCACGTTCGCGATCACCTGTGAGCCGAACACCATGCCGGGAATCGGCCCGTGGGCGTCGCTTCCCGTGGGAGTGACCTGAAGCAGGGCCAGTTCTCGGGTCGAGACGCAAGCCAGGGGCGCGTCGGCCCACCTGGCCTTGAATCTGCGAAGCGTGTCCGCCGGGTTGTGGTTCGTGCGCATGGCCCGGCTGGCGATGTTGTAGGTACCGCCGTTAAGCAGCAGCAGGGTGGGCATCGGTATGGACGGGTCGATGCGTTTCAGATCGATGATGGCCGCCAGGGTGCTGTGGATGGTGCCATCACCGCCATTGATTCCCAGAACGTTCACGCCACGTTCGACCAGCAGGTGCCTGACCGCCGCGTCGCATTCCGCGGCGCTGGCCGTCACGACAGCGTCCGACATCGAATCAAGATGTTTTTCGAGGTTTCGATGTGTGTATGGGAACCTTTCGTTGTGCTGCGCGGACGGGTTCGTCAGCACGCCCAGGCGAACCTTTGTTTCCGGTGGTGTCATCTGATTTGTCCGGCCCTGGACCGTCACCTGAATCCCCAGAACAGGCCGATCGGGTCGTAGACGCTGGCGCCGATGGTCAGGTTCGCGTCCCAGTTGCACAGATCCATCTTGTTGCCGATGTTGTCGAAGTGCATGTCATCGTTGTTGTCGATGAGCAGGGCCGGGTCGCCGATCGGTGTGCCGATCTTGAAGTTGCCCGAGTCGCCGTCGAGACCGTTGAGCTGGTCGCGCATGTACGAGACCGCGACGTCGATCAAGGCGTCGCACGCGCCCTCGGCGAGGCCCGCCGGCAGCCACGTGTACTTCTGGGTCAGGGTGTTGTCGAAGTCCTCGCAGCAGGACATCGTGGACAGGCACTGGCGCCCGCCGAGCAGAGATCCGATCAGTTTTTCGTAGGAATCGACCGCCGGCATGCCGTCCGAACCATCACCGAATACCTGTGGAAGCAGGATCTTTTCCAGGGCGAAGTTGATCAGCGCGCCGTACTTCAGGTTGACCGCGTGGGAGTCGATCTGCAGATACTGGCCGTCAAGCACCGCGCCACTGATGTCGGCGTAGATCGTCTTGCCCATTCCGGGTATGGCGGCAAGCGAGAACGACATCGCGCCGCACTCGTCGTCGGCCGGGTCGCATTCCTTTCCGAGCGACCAGCGGAACACAACCGTGTGCCAGGTCTCGGAACAGTCGCCGCTGCTGATGATGGCGCCGGCCTCGGGATTGCTCCAGTCCATCCGGGGTTCGACGTCACAGTTCATGGTCGACTTGATTCGGAACTTCTGAAGGATCGCGCCCACGTCCTTCCCGGTGAAATAGATGTTCTTGCACAGATTAGGGTCGTCCTCGTATGGACAGTTGTTGATCAGCAGGTTCTCGATTATGGCGTCGATGATGCCGACCACGAACGAACCGACCGTGCCGTATTCTCCCAGTTTCGGGTTTTCCGCGTCCGCGAAGATGTAACCGCAGATGTCGTTTCCAATGTTCAAACCGATGATCTGCTCGTCACACATCAGCAGCAGAACCTGGCCGGTCGGTGACGTGAACAGCCCGATCAGAACGTCCAGGATCTTGTCAACGGTATCCGGCAGGCCTGAAGTCAGGTCGAAGTTGCTGTCGATGTTCCACGCGCCGCCGATCCTCGGCGTGATGTCCCACAGCTTCATCGTCAACATCGTCATGTCGCCGAATTCAACGTGGCCGCGTGAGTCGTCGCAGGACCAGGCGCGCAGGGGATTGGACTCGCGTTCGTCGTTTTCGAACTCGAAAGCCATCGCGACAACGGTGTAATCCTGGGACACGTCCTGTTCCAGACCCGGCAACGAGGTGAAAAGCACGACCTCGTTCAGGGAAGCCCAGCCGCTGTCGATGGTGCCGTTAGGCATGTTGCGCGGGTCGATGTCCGCGCACATGATTTTTTCGGTCTCGGTCTGGCGGATCAGGCGCACCTTGACCGCGTTCAGCTTCAGAACGTAGTTGCCGTCGTAAGGCTCGAAATCGATCTTGAGCGGAGGAATTCCCTTCGGTTTCACGAAGACCGATATCGTCACGCAGACGTCTTCCAGGTCGGCCGCGCACGCCTTGATGTGGCAGTAGCCGGTACGCGTCTTGCTGCCGACCGAGCCCAGGGCGATGCCGTCCTCGTCGGTGTAGTCGTTCGCGACCTTGAGCTCGCAGAAATCGGAACCGTCGATCAACTCGAAAGTGACCAGTCTGTCCGCGTCGTCGCCCTCGCAGTCGCGGTAGTAAACCGGAACGCTGCGGATCTGGCTGCCCGCCATCATCAGGTCGGCGTCGAATTCCTCGGATTCCTTTTCCTGGGCGAATCCGAAACCGGGGGCGCAGACCGCATCGACGGTTTCCACGACGTCACGATCGATTGTCGTGTCTTCGTCACCGGAGTCAGGCGAAATCTGGTCGACACCGATGTTGATGTCCGGCACGTCCTGGTTGATAAAAGGATCATCGCCGCAACCGGAGGCGAACAAGAGGGCCGGCACCGTCAAGAACGTGGCCAGATATCTAGTCATGGTCGAAAACCTCCGGGCACAAAGACCCTTTGCGCATTCAAACTGTGCGTATTGTACCGATCACCGCGCACGATAGCAACGTCGTCTATCATATAAGGTTCTGTACTTACAATCGTTAATCGGCTAGCATTCCCGCGACAGATTGACCCGGGGAGGCAATCATGTTGTCCAGAAGGTTCCTGAGGGCGAAAATTCACAGGGCGACCGTGACCGATGCGGACGTTGATTATGTCGGTTCGATCACGATAGACCGCGATCTGCTGGATGCGGCGGGCGTAAAGCCGCTTGAGGAAGTCGAGGTCTGGAACGTGACGAACGGGGCGCGGTTTTCCACATACTGCATTCCCGGCGAACGTGGATCGGGCACTGTGCAGATAAACGGGGCGGCGGCTCATCTGGCCCAGGCCGGCGACAAGGTAATCATCGCGGCCTGGATTCAGATCGATTCCACGGACCTCGGCTCGCTGGTCGTTCCGGTGGTCGTGCCCGACGAGGACAACGCCGTTTTCAAGCGGCTCGAGTATCGCGTCGATCTTGGTTCGGGCTCCTTCGACGTTGTTGAACTGTGATTTTTTCCTGATCGCCGGGCCTTTATCAGGTTTTGGCGCTTTTGAGGTCATCCGTGAGTCTTTTCGGCAACAAGGAAATCCAGGAACTGCGCTCCGAACTGGAGCGTGCCGGCGCCCGTGTCAAGAAGGCCGAGGCCGATCTTGCCTCAGCCATGAAGAAGGCGGCGGCTGCCGAGCAGGCCGGGAACGATGCCACGGAGTCTGCCGCGGCGCTGGAGCGTCAGGTGCAGGAACTCCGCCGCGACGTCGCGCGGCTGAATGAATCGAAAACAAACGCCGAGAAGGCGGCCGCGTTTTATGAACAGCGGTGCGCGGGTGTTGCCACCGAGATCGAGGCCGCCCGCAGGGACGTCGAGGCCGCCAGGCTGCTGGAATCGTCCGCGAAGGCGCTTGAGGCACATCTCAAGTCCGAGAATTCCCGCCTGAAGGCCGACAACGAAAGGTTGTCGGCTCTTCTTCAACAGCGTGAAGCCGAGCGGCCGGCCAAGGCCGTCGCCACCACGGTGGCGCCGGCTGACGATGCCCAGGCCGGCGATATCAGGTTGCTTAGAGCCGAGCTCGAGGACTGCCGCCGGCGGCTTGCAGAGAACGACGAGATGCGTCGTGTCGCGGTTCGCAAGGCCGAGCACAACCGCCGCGCATGGCTGATCACCCAGATGCAGCTCGATCTGGCCGAGGATCGGCTGTGTCTGGTGACGACCGGCAAGCCTCGGCCCGTACTTGAGGATTCCATGTCGCCGTGCGACCCGGATGTTGAAACGCTTGAGGCCGAGGAGGTCGAGGGCGGGGATGATGTCGGTCCGGCCGCGTCCGTCGACCGGCCCGGATCGTGACTGACCTCTGGCGGGGTTGGATGATGCGGATTTCGTCTTCCGGCCTCAGGCCGATCGTCCTGCTGCTGGCCGCTTTCGTATTCCCTTTGATGCTCTCATGTGATTCCAGCCGCATGGCCTCGGGTGTATTCCAGTCCGAACTGCCGGTATCGATCGAGGGGGCGCCCGGTTTCGAGCAGGGCGCGTGGGTCAGGCTGGTCCTTGCCCAGTATGGTCCCGACGTGACCGGGATAGTGTCGGTGTTTTCAGAGGACCGCTTCATCATCCCGGCTCCGGACATGTGCCAGTGCCGCTACATCGAGGGAGGAACCGTCGAAGGTCTTGAGGTCAGCTTCGCCTTCAGGGAGAACGGCGACTGCCCAGGCTCCGCCGCCACGCGTTTCGTCATAGCGTCTCTTGATTACATAGCCTCGACTCAGCTTCTGGGGCAGGAGCAGGACGACTATCTGGAAGGTACGCTGGTCGTCGAGGACGGAGACCGCGAGACGGCGCCCGTGGTCAAGTTCAGGAGGGTCAGGACCTGGGACGAGGTCGGAGCGGACCTGCTCGCATGCGACGACCCGCTGGTACACGGAGAACTGGCGATTTCATCCGGGGTCGCCGTGGAGAACAGATGACGAATCGGAGATACCGCGCGGCGGTCTTTCTGATCGCCATCGGTTTTGTGATGACACCCGTGGCCGCCGCGGCGGTCGACTGGCCGGTCAGGCGTGTCGTCGTGGCGGGGCCGAGGGATTTCAGGGTCGATCCGGAATCCCTGTTTGTCGATGAAGTGCCGGAATACGCGGATAGTGGTGAGACCGGTTCCGCCATGGTCGCGGCGCTTTCAACGCTGGCCGCTGAACCCGAGGTGATGCTGCTGGATGCGGCTCGCTCGGAAACGTCTCAGAATGCCGATCAGGACTTCGTCATCCGCGGCATGCTCCACCTGGGAATCGAGCACTACAGGGCGATAAGGCTCGAACAGGCGATCGGGATCCTTGAGTCCGCAATCGACATGGCCAGGGCGTCGTGGCTCGACGCGTTGAACCCTGAGCTTGTTTCGGAACTTTATCTTTATCTGGGGTTGTGCCGGCTCGAGACCGGAAAACCCGATCTCGCCCACATCGCGCTGAAGAACGTATTCCTTCACGATCCGTCGAGGCGTTTTCGAAGCGGCTGGTTCCCCGCCAGGGAGGAAGGCGCCCTGAGGGCCGCCGCGCTGGATTTCGTGGAGTCGACGATCCGGGAGAATCCCCTCGAGACCACGGAACGCATGGCGGGTTTTCTGGATTCGATTGGTGCGGACGCCCTGGTCTACATGTATCTGGCGCCATCTCCGGAAGGGGAAGTTCTTCTCGAAACCCGGGTTTTCGAAAAGGGTGTGGCGGCCGGCGACAGGATTGACGTCAGCCGGGATTCAAGGTTGTGGCGTGGGCCGGACTCGGCGTCCGCCGCGGTGTCCGCCTGGCTGGCCTGCGCTGATCTGCCATCCCGAACCGACACCCTCCGCCGCCTCCCTCGGCTTTTTCTGGACACGTCATTTTCATACAGCATTTTCGGTACGGACGGGACAACCAGGACCGGCTTTCACAACCTGGGGCTGTCCGCCGGACTGGCCTACCAGATCCAGCCCGGCCTGGATACGTTCATGAAGGTCAACGTCTACAATTCCCTAGAGGACAGATATGGCGACCTGCTCGACAATTTCTGGAGTATCAGGGTCGCGATGGGCGTTGGCTATTCAGCGGTTTTCTCGTGGGGAAGGGCCTACACCCACTTCGGGTTCGAGATGGATTACCTCAGCGGATTCAGGTCCAGCACCGATCCCAGGTGCAAACTGTGGCCGGATGACCCTGATCTGTGCCTCTCGTCCGACGTCAGGGACCCCTCTTTCCTGTTCGGCGGCACGGCGGCCGTCGGGGTGAACGTGTTTCTGTCCAGATCGGTCTTCATGACGATTCAGGTTGGTTTTTCAGGGTACTTCGCATCGAGTGGCGGACTGACCGATCTGAACTTCCCCTTCTTCACCGATATCGGGTTCGGATACGCGTTTTTCTAGATTCATCGGGCCAGCAGTTCACCGATCGCCGTCCGGATCCCGTCATCGCTCTCCCTGCCCAGCATGTCTTTCAGGATGGGGCCCGACTGATCGGAGCCGAAGCGACCCAGTGCATTAACGACCGCGAGACGCACCGTCGCGTCCTGATCGGATGAGAGTCTTCGTAAATACCCGAGCGCCGCATCGGTTCTCATCCTGCCCAGCACGAATGCCACAGCCTCCCGAACCCGGGGCGACTGGTCTATCACGAGCGCGCCGACGGCGTTCGCGGTCTGCGTATCGTTCATGTCACTCAGGGCGGTCACGGCAACCACTCGAACTTCTTCGTCGCTGTCGTAGAGCAGCGACGACACGAACGGGAAGATCAGTGCTTCTTCCGAAGGCGCCAGCGAATTCAACCAGGCACGCACCGCCAGCCTTCTGACCTCGGGTCTCGCGTTGCCCGCCAGAATCCGGATGCGCGCCCTGGTTTCCGGGACCTGGCGTCGCGTCAGCACGTCCAGCCCCGCTATCCGGACGCTGGTGGACATGTCCTCAAGCGATTTTCTAATCACGGCCTCGGCAGCCGGTCCGGACAGTCCTGCCGCGGCCAGGACTGCCGCGCGACGAATTCCTTCGTCCTGGTCATCGATGCCGCCAAGCATCGCCTCGCACACGGATGGGTCGCCCGAGATCGCCAGGGCGTTGGTGGCGGCCCTGCGGATGTCCTGGTCCGGATCCTTCATCAGTCCTTTGAGCGCCGTCAGCGCGAAGGGCTCGAATGAACCAGGGGGGAGCAGGGACATGGCCTGAAGCGCCAGAAGCCGGCGCGTCCTGTCCTTTCCCTGCGCGGACGTCGAAATCGCGACCAGGCTGGATTGCGGTTGTCTCGCCATGACGCTGGACGCCGCGCTGGACGCGTCGGCGCCTACCACGGCATCCGGCAGCAGCGGCACCAGAACGTCCAGTGCCGCTGGATCCGCTGAATTGCCGAGGCACTCCACGGCCCTTTTTCTGAGCGGCTGTTCGTCCCTTGCGGTGACTGTCGCCAGTATCTTCAACGGCGGTGCGGCTTGACCGCACGTGGCCGGATGGTTCACCAGGGACGGGTCGCACGCTGTCGCCAGCGCCCTGGCCGCCGATTCCGTCCCTCCCCGGCCGGCAAGCCAGCCAAGTGCCGTGGGGTCCATCGGACAAAGATTGACCGTTTCGATGGCCAGCGCCTCTGCAACATCCGACGGCACATTCCCGGAGGCCAGCGCACGGCTCATCGCCTCGGCGGATCCCAGCCTGGCAAGCACCCGGACCGCAAGCTTGCGAACCTCGGCATTGCCGGACCAGAGCGTCCTGGCAACAGCCGGCGCCATGTCCGCCCGGCCGGATTGACCCAGTCGGCGCAACGAAGCGAGCACGACCGCAGGATCTGAACTCTGAAGGTTTGAGAGTTCGAGGACGTGGTCGTAAGCATGATTGCCGCGGGTCGACAGTATTCTGGCGGCCATCAGGCGCAGTTCCGGCTCGGGATCCGAGTCCGCGACCCTGACAAGATCCTGATCCGGCACTGCCGTCATTCCCCTGGCGGCCAGATCGAGCATGGTCCTGCGGATCGCGGTGGAACCGTCCTTCAGCAGCGCCGGTGCCTCGGAATGGAGAACCGGAGCCCTGGTCAGGGCCAGTGCCCTGGTCGCCGCCAGTCGCACCACCTCGTCCGGAGACTTCATTCCGGCCGCTATCAGGGCCACGATCTCAGGGGTGCCATCCGCAAGGCCGCGCCGGAATGCCCCGGCGGTCATCATCCGGCCATCGTCGATGATCACCAGCGCGGTTCCAGGCGAGTCCGGGCCGGTCGCCCTGAACCAGGGCTGCGCCGGCAACATGACGATTGCGTCGATCGACAGCGGCCCGAGGGGCTCGTTGAGAAAAAGGGGCGCGCGGATCTCACCGAATCCCATGGATTTCAGCGTGTAATACAGTTCGGCAAGGACCAGCGGCCAGTTTTCTTTGCGGGACTGGTCCAGCGTTATCGTCACCGAGGTTCTCGGCGATCCGTGGATCGCGATCGTGGTAGATCCGTAGGCCGCGGGAAATCTGGTTCTCATGCGGTCGAAGATGGTCATCACGGTCTGCTCGTCGGGCGTCCCGTCGCGGGGGAATGACAATGCGATCGATCTGGGGACCACGGCTGTCACGGTCTGGTTCGAGCCCGGAGGCGAGGCAAGCGTCACGGCCTCGTAGACCATCGGAAGCGGTTGCGCGGCAGCGGAACCCTGCCAGAACGCTGCAGCCAGGAAGAACAACGAAAGCACCCTAAGCCTGTTCATTCTTTCACCTGAGTCGGCCGCCATGGCCCATGCGACGGCCCTGAATTAATGCAAAGCAGCCCGCGTGTCCATATCTTACATCGGCCCCGCGTTTCGATGCGGAAATACGGGATATAATGCGACTCTGGCTTTCGGATGGCGGAAGGATTGATCACCCTTGTCGGAGAAGTGTCTCGACTGCGATTTGGCGATGAGGGCCGTGGCTTCCAGGTCTTCGATGTCATGGTCTCGGAGCCGGTGGAAATGGCCGGACGGCAGGTGGTGGCGGTCGGCGGTCTGTCCGATGTCCAGGTCGGGTTCAACGTCAGGCTCAACGGGGATTTCCAGAACCATCCAAGGTTTGGACGTCAGTTCCGCTTCCTGTCCGGCATGGTGGTGCCGCCCGAAACGGGTCGGGGACTGGTGGCCTTTCTTTCTTCGGGCCGTATAGAGGGTATTGGACCTGTTCTTGCGAAGCGTCTTCACCAGCACTTTGGAGAAGGCCTCAGAGCGGCTCTCGACGAAGGCCCGGCGACTTTGATCCGGTGTCGCGGAATCGGAATGGGGAGGGCCGCCGCCATTCATGAAGCGTGGAAGCGAGGCACCTCGCTGCGAGAGGCCGCCATACTGCTTGGCGAGATGGGATTGACGCCGGCCCAGGCCGCAAGAATCACCTCCGTCTGGGGCGAATCGGCCCCCGCGAGAGTCGCCGCGAATCCATGGGATCTTCAACGCTTTCTTCGAGGCTTTGGTTTCAGGTCCGCCGACAGGATTGCGCTGGCGACAGGCATTGCATCCGATGCCCCCGCGCGACTTGAGGCGGCTCTTGAGTACTCGTTGTCGTCTTCGGCCGCCCAGGGGCATCTGTTTCTTGACGAGTCGAGATTGATCGAGACCGCCGCCGCCCTGACAGGGGTTCCACCCGATACTCTCCATCGATCCCTGGAGTCATTGCTGGCCGGGGGAAGCCTGGTAGCAGACAGTCTCGGGGGAGAGACCGTCGTCTACCGCAGAGAAGCCCGTGTTCAGGAACTTGCCGCCGCCAGGCAGGTTGCGATGCTGGCACGCTCGCGATGCCGTCCGGTTGTGCCCTTGTCCGGCAGGGATCCCGGCGTGCTCGCACCATCCCAGCTTCTGGCGATCGACAGGTTGATGTCCTCGCCGGTATCGGTACTGACTGGAGGTCCCGGCACCGGGAAGACCACGGTCGTATCCTTCCTTATGGGGCTTTGCAGGGATTCCGGGCTGAGACTGGCGCTGGCCGCTCCGACCGGCCGAGCGGCGATGAGGATGCGGGAGAGTTCCGGCCATGAGGCCGTGACCCTCCACCGCCTGCTCGAGTACAACCCCGCGACCGACTCGTTCGCCCGCTGTTCCTCCAATCCAATCGAGGCGGACTGGGTTGTCGTCGACGAGTCCTCGATGATCGACATGGAGATGTTCGCGATGCTGGTCGAGGCCATACGCCCGGGGTGCAGACTGACCCTGGTCGGCGACGCGGACCAGCTCCCGCCTGTCGGAGCGGGGGACCCATTCCGACAACTCATTCAATCCGGGCGGGTGCCGGTGGCCCGCCTGACCGAGGTCTTTCGCCAGGGGGCGGGCAGTTCGATCGTGCGTGCGGCCCACGCCGTGCTGGCAGGAGAAATGCCTTGTTCGGACCGTTCGTCAGACGTCGACCCAGGGGAGTTTCACCTGGTGTTAAGGGAGGACCCGGCCGCGGCCGCCGAGATGGTGATTGCCCTGGTCTGCGACCGGATTCCGGCCAGGTTTGGACTTGATCCGTCGCGGGATATTCAGATTCTGGCGCCCATGAAAAAGGGATCATGCGGGACCGACGCGCTGAACGAGTCGGTTCGACGACGTCTGAACCTGACGGATCAATCCGACGGAGACGATGGCCCGCGTTTCGTGCCTGGAGATCGAGTGATCCATAACAGGAACAATTACGATCTTGAAGTCTTCAACGGAGACATAGGGATCGTGTCCGGAACCATGGACAACGGCTCCATTTCCGTTGCTTTCGAGGGCCGGGACGTGTTTTTCAAACCCGAGGATCAGGAAGACCTTTCGGCGGCCTCCGCGGTGACGGTTCACAAGGCGCAGGGCAGCGAATTTCCGGCGGTCGTGACGTGCCTGCATGATCAGCATTTCGTGATGCTGCGCAGGAACCTTCTGTACACCGCACTGACCAGGGGAAGAAAGCTGGTCGTACTTGTCGGAAGCGGCAGGGCGATCAGGATGGCGTTATCAAATCATCGCGAGGAGGTCAGGAATACGATGCTCGCGGCGCGCCTGGTCAGAGCGTTCGAGGCAGGCGCCCCGGATCCTACTTGAGTCGATCGGATACGGTCTGGGACAATTCCATCAGCTTGTTGCTGTCGCAGAAGCTTCTTCCGCACGAAACCACCACGACCATGTTTTTCGCCGGGTTGACGAAAGCGATGTGCATTACCTCGTCCCAGTATGAGAAGAAGGTCTTTCCCGAGACCGGAGATATCTCCTGGCTGTTCGGATACGAAGCCTGCAGCGCCTCGTAACGTTTCTTGGTTTCCTGGGCGTTCCTTGTCCTGAAAAACTGAAGCGCGAAGCCGAAAGAGTCGCCCTTCTCGGGCACGAACATTATTGAATCGGAATCTTCGGTCCGAGGCATTCCGGCGAGCGCGGCCCTCTTCATCCTGGCCTTCGGTCCCGCGATGGCGGTTACGTCGGCCAGCGTCAGGATAAGTCTCGGGTCGGCCAGCGGCGGGCGTGTCGATTCAACCTTCGCAGCTGGCCGGGCTGGCTCGGCGTTGACGGTCGGTTTTCCAGCGGCCGCAGCGTTGTCGGGCTGTCCTGGCTCGGCGTTCATGGTCGGTTTTCCAGCGGCCGTCGGGTTGACGGGCTGGCTGGCGCCTGGAGTCGAGCCGCCCACTGCCTGCGAATCGGTTGGCGCATCAGCTTTTCCGGCCTTATCCGCAGTTGGATCCGGCTTCCTGGCTTCGGCCGGGGTCGCCGCCTCTCCTCCACCTTTGCGTGCTCCGGGTTTTTCCTTCGAGGCGACAGCTGTTTTCCCGCCTTTCGGTGTCGCGCCGTTCCCTTCGTCCCCGCCACCACACCCGCCGGCCACCGTCAACGTCGCCGCCAGGAGTAACGTCAGTCCCGTCCAGGCCGTCGCCTGAGACCCGCAAGTCATCGTCAGCCTCGCAACCAAATCCGGGGACAGGATAGATTTGTGTGAGGCCTCATGTCAACCGACGGTTCCCTTTGTGGAGTGAACCCGAAATCCGGTCATCCCGAACAGGAAAAAACCGGTTTTTACAAACCCTTGTGGTTGAATGGCACGAAGAGTGCTAAAATAAGCCTTTGGCAAGGGGTCGGCTTTTGCTGGTGCTGCTTGAAACGGCGCAAGGGCTTGAAAAAGTTGTTTTTTAGGCACCTGTACCGATTTTTGGGGGGACGCATCACTATGAAAATGATGCGTGCCTGGTGGCAAGAAACGGCGAAAAACTGGTCTCGGGGGTCGCTGTCGGGTTTGGCCGACGGTGTGAAGGTGGTTCTAACGCAGGTATCTGGACTGGAGGTGACCCGATGAAGTCGCTTCTCAAGTATGTGGCGGCGGTCGTGCTTTGTGCAGGACTGTTCATGCCCGACGCGCTGGCGCTTGATGCTGTCCCGCACAACATCAACATTCAGGGTGTCCTGAGAAACGTGGGCGGTGAAGTCGTTACAGGAACGTACTCGATGAAGTTCTTCCTGTACGATGCGGTAACGGTAGGCAACGTCCTGTGTCAGAACATCTCGCCGATTTCGGTTACGGGCGGCGTGTTCAACACGGCGATTTCCTGCCCGTCGGCGGCATTCGTCAACAGGACGGCCGTCTATCTCGGGATCACCGTTGGTACCGACCCTGAACTGCCCAGGGTTCCGCTTGCCTCCGTGGGCTTCGCCATCCAGGCCGAGCACGCGGAACAGGCCGATGAGCTTCTGGGCGCTGCCACGGACGTCATATGCACTGGCTGCATCGGCGTCAGCGACGTCGCGTTCAACTACGCGGCATCCGACAGGCAGGGCGGTCCGGCCACCGACGTCAACTGCTATGGTTGCGTGTCCGGCGGCGCTCCCGGCGACATCACCGCGAACTCCATCACCACCGCGAACATCGGCGATGGCGAGGTGAAGACGGACGACCTGGCGAACCTGTCGGTCACCAACAACAAATTGGCGACCGACTCGGTTTACACCGGAAACATCAAGGACGGCCAGGTCACCACCCCGGATCTCGCCACTGGCGCCGTTACCTCGGCGAAACTGGGAACCGGCGCTGTCGGCGACACCCAGCTCAGCGTCAACTACGCGCTTGGTACGTCCAAGGGCGGCCCTGCTGCCGACCTGAACTGCGTCAACTGCGTTGCCGACGGCGAGGCCGCGTTCAACTACGCTCTCGGTACCACCAAGGGTGGACCGGCGGCGAACGTCGACTGCCTGGCGATGGGAACCGGTTGCATCGAGGCCGGCGAAGTCTCCTTCACCTACGCTGCCTCCGCTACCAAGAACGGTGCTGCCAGTGATTTGGCATGTACGGACTGCGTTGGTCCGACCGAGGTTCAGATCAATTACGCGGCTTCAGCGACCGAAGGCGGCGATGCCAGCGGCCTCGCATGCACGGGCTGTGTCGGTTCCACCGATATGGGCGTCAACTACGCGAACTCCAATTCCAAGGGTGGCGACGCGATCGGGCTGACGTGCGCCGGCGCCTGTGTTAGCACCGGTGAAGTCGATTTCAACTGGGCCGCGTCCGCAACCAAGGGCGGCCCTGCAAACGACCTGGTCTGCACCGGCTGTGTCGTCAGCGAGGACATCGGCGATGGTTCCGTGGTCAACGCCGACATCAGCGGTCCGATCACCGGTTCCAAGATCACGACAGCCAGCGCGACCGACCTCGGCGTTGTCAAGATCGGCAGCGGCATCAGGATCGACCTTGGCGTGATCACCCCCGACTACACCCTGGTCGCCCAGAAGGATCACGAGCACGCTGGTTACTTCCGCAACGAACTCGACATCCTGAAGATCGGCGACGGCAAGTACATCGACTTCCTGGATCCCGGCGACAACCCCGGTTCCTACCCGGCCCGCATTACCGAGACCTCCACCGGTGGCGACGGCAACTCGGTCGTGACCCTCAGCCTCGGCAACACGGCCGCGACGCCGCACAACTCTGGATTCGAGATTACCGGCGTCACCGGTGCTCTTGGCCGCAAGCACTACTTCAGCGCGGGCGGAAACGCGTATCATGCCGGCGACCTGCAGTTCGACGGCAACCTTACCTGCAAGGCGGCAGGTTGCGTGGACAGCGCCGACATCGTGGATAACAGCGTGACCGGTACCGACATCCTGAACGGCACGATCACCGGTTCGGACCTGGCCAGCAACATCAGCCTGACCACCACCGGCACGATCACCGCCTCCACGGCCTGGGCCTCCAAGTTCATCGATAAGGACGAGGCTGGCGGAAACTGGTACGCGGACCCCTACAGCACCTCAATAATGAACGGCATCAACTTCGTGGACCTGCGGTTCAAGAACAACAACGCGTACGGTCTCAAGAACAACGGCAGCACCGTTTCACTGTACACCAGCACGATCGATGCCGGCGCCAACGGTGAAACCCTGTACATCGCAAAGAACATATGCGGCCAGATCGATGTCTACGGCAGCACCTGCGGCAGCAACATCATGACGGTCCACGGCACCCTGAAGGCCAAGATCCTGTATGACGAGGACAACGGCTCTTACTACGTGGACCCGGCGTCGCACTCGATCGTGAACACTTTCCAGACCGCGACCGCCAGGCTGCCGGCAACCGGCACCACGACGAACTACATCGATGGCACTACTTACGCGTTCAACGGCCCCTGGTATGATACGAACGGTACCGGCTACTACGTTGATCCCGCTTCCACCAGCTCCTACAACGTTATCGTCGCGAACGGTTTCAGGACCAGTAGCTGGCCCGGCGAACCGGCCGGTGCGAACGGACAGGTTGCGGGTAACGGCAGTGAACTGTACCTGGTTCCCCCTCCCAACGGACCCGGCCAGATCTACATGCGTAACCAGGGCGTCAACAAGATCGTGTTCTCGATGGAAGACGCCGCTAACGTCGGCGTGCCCTCGTTCCGTACCAACGGTGGCCACATGGTCATCAACCCGGCCAGCGGCTACAACCTGTACCTGAACTGGGACGTCGGCAGCGGTACGTTGGTCGGCGGCACCTTCTACGCGAACAACCTGCTGGATATCGGCAGTGAGTCCTGCATGATCGACGGTGGCGGCACAACCACTCAGAACAGTCTCTACGCCTATCTGTTGAGCGGTTACCAGGCCCATTTCTTCTCCGGTCTCCGTGTCGATGGCGGCGGTATCTACGTCAACGGCGACTGGAACCCCAATGTCGATCCCAAGACCAGTTCCACACAGGGCAGGCAGTACAAGTACGGTATCGTGGTGGACAACGGAACCGTTATCCCGGCTGGCGATAACCAGGGTTCGGTCGGTGTCGATTCCTTCAGGTGGCGTCACATGTACACCGTTAACACCGTATGGGTTTCCAACCGCGAAGAAAAGAAGGAAATCAAATACTTGACCGGTCGGGACATGGATTCGATCGGCGCGGCGATTCAGCAGATAAAGCCTGCGACGTGGCTGTACAACTTCGAGGTTGCCGCCGATAGTGAAGGTGTTGCTGACGCGTCCGCCGGCAGCCTGCGCAGCGTTCCCCACATCGGGTTGATCCTCGATGAAATGCCCGCGTTGATCACCAACGGTGGCGAGGGCTGGTACGCGAACGACACCGTCGGCTTCCTGCTCGTCGCCAGCAAGTACCTCGACGACAAGATCAACCGTCAGGCCGCCCAGATCCGTGACCTTGAAGATCGCATCGCCCTGATGGAACAGATCCTCGTCGACGCCGGCCTCTACCAGTAAGCATCCACCGACCACTTCCAGACTGTTTCTCCTGATCGCCAGCGCCAGTTTCCACAGGCGTCCCCGTATGCGGTATCCTCGGGGCTGGAACCATCAGGGAAGGACATCCGATGTCGGACCAGGCAGATGTATTGAATGTCTCGAGCGCGTTTCTCTCGTCGGTGGCTGGCACCGGGTTCGCCGGCTACTCCGTCGCCAGGTTGAAGGGTGATGCCTCCAACCGTTCGTACCACAGGGTGACCAGACTGGCGGACGGCGCGAGCTGGATGGTGATGAAGCTGGCGCCGGAGCCGCTCAAGAGCGAGGAGGGACAGAGCGCGTCCGCGGTGAGCGGCCTGCCGTTTTCCGAGGTAGCCGCCTATCTGAAGCAGGGCGGTGTCGCGGTTCCGGAGATCGTCTTCGAGGACCTTGAGCGAGGCTTCCTGATACTCGAGGACCTGGGTGATGTGACCCTTGAGAGGGCTCTGTCCACCGGGGGCTCACGTGTCGAGCTTTACCAGTGGGCGATCGACGTCCTGGTCGACATGCAGGCGTTCACCACAGCCTCGCCCTCGCCGGAAAACATCGCGTTCAAGCGGTCTTTCGACACGGATCTTCTTATCTGGGAGTTCGAGCACTTTCTCGAATGGGGACTGGTTGCGCAGATTGGCCGTGAACCCGACACTGACGACACTGTATTGCTTCGAAGGTTCTTCGCCGACGTGACTTCACGCCTCACAGGGCTCAGACAGGGATTTGTCCATCGCGACTTTCAGAGTCGAAACCTCATGGTCAAAGCCGGGCGGATGCGGGTCATCGATTTCCAGGACGCCCTGCAGGGACCTTTCATCTATGACCTTGTCGCGCTTCTGCGGGATTCATACGTGAAATTTGAACCGGAAGAAGCCAGGTATTTTGTGAATTATTATCGTGAGGCCGGCACGGGACTGCTGCCCGACATGCCGTCCCTTGACGAATTGATGACGGTCTTTCACCTGCAGGCGCTGCAGCGCAAGCTGAAGGATGCAGGCAGGTTCGTCTACATCGATCGCGTCAAACACAATCCGAAGTTTCTGCCGAATATTCCCCAGTCTCTCGCTTACGTCAGCGAGGCCTTCGACGCGTTGCCGGAGTACGGAGATGTCCGGCGTGTTCTGGCGCGTTACCTGCCGGAGCATTTCGACAGATGAGGGCGATCGTTCTGGCCGCCGGCCTGGGCACCCGCCTGCGGCCGTATTCCGACCTTCTTCCGAAGCCGCTTTTTCCCATTCTGGGTGTACCGACACTGGCGTGGTCGCTGGCGGCCTTGCGGCAGGCTGGTGTTACCGATGTCGATGTCAACCTGCATCATCTGCCTGACGCGATAACCGCCTGGCTGGGAGATGGATCCCGGCTTGGCCTGACCGTGGAGTACTCCCGCGAGCCGGCGATTCTCGGTACGGGAGGGGCGATTGCGGCCGCGATGCGTGGTCGGCGGGACGACGGCCCTTTACTGGTTCACAATGGCGACATCTTTCACGACTGGGATCTCTCGCGTCTGGTATCCGCCGGTCCCGTGGCAATGGCGGTGACGGACCGGCAGGACATCGATCCTTCGGACCGTCGCGTCGAACTGGATTCCATGGGACATGTGATCGGCATCCGCGGGCTTCCTGTGTCCCGACAAGGCAGGCGCGTCGTCTTCGGAGGGGTATCCCTGCTGGACTGGTCGATGGTCATGCGTCTTTCGGCCGCGATGGAATCGACCCGTGCCAGGGTTCAAACCCAGGCGTGTCTTGTCGCAGACGGGCTGATTCCAAAGCTGTCCGAGGGGGAAGTTGTCGAAGCTGTTGAATTTCCTGGATTATGGTATTGCGACACCGGAACCGCCCACAGCTATCTTGAGCTGAATTTCAGGGCACTGGGCGATGTTCGGGGATTGCTCGGGCGCCGCGGATTCGATGTGCCCGACGAGGTGGAGGCCGGCGTCTTCATCTCACGTGGCGCGACCGTTGGACGCGGTGTCCGAATGCGGGGTCCGGTGTTTCTTGCAGACGGCGCGCGCATTGACGATCTGGCTGTTGTCGGCCCGGACGCGGTCGTTTCCGGAAGAATTGCCAGAGGCGCGGTCGTGACCCGGGCGGTTGTCATGCAGGGCGCGACCGCGTCGTCGAACGCCACGGGCATCGTGATGAAGGCGGGGTGAGATGGGCACGGATCAACCCGGGAAGGCTATCGACAGCCGTTCCCTGATGAAAGCGGCCTTCCTGCTCTACATCCCGGCGTCCCTTCTATCCATTGGCGGCGCGATTCTGTATCCGCGGCGGCTTGGCTTCCAGGTGGTTCCCGAGTCCGCAGGGGATGCGATTGAAAGTGTTCTGGCAGGGCTCGTCGCCGGAGCGGTGATCATTGCTGTGGCCCGGGTGATTGTCCTGCATACGAATGCCGGTCGGCGCCTGGCGATCAGTCAGGGTGAGGCGCTCAGCGGCGTGTCCTTTCTTTCCGGGCAGGTTCTCGCGGTCCTGGCGGGCGTGGCTGAGGAACTGGTCTTTCGTGGCTCGCTCTGGAGTCTTATCTCATCGTTTTCGGATCCATGGGTCGCGCTTGCGGTCACTTCGCTGTTGTTCGGGGCAGTCCACGGCTCGTTTCGACGGGGCTATCTGCTGTGGTCTTCGATGGCCGCCGTCAGCGGAATCGTGGCTGGTCTGCTGCTGGTCTTTTCCGGAAATCTGCTCGCGCCGATTATGATGCACGTTCTGGTGGACGCCGTGGATATTCCTCTGATGAAGCGGATGGTCAGCGTTTCTTCCGGGACACAAGCCCGGCGCCAGCCATAATCAGCGCAATGCCGCAGCAGGCAATGGCGAACACGTCGCCGAATCTGACGTAAATTGTCTGTTCTCCGGTCAGGGCCACCTCACCGATCAGGAATTCGGTGTCTTCCAGCGAAGTGTGCGACAGGCGCCTCCCGACCGGATCCGTGAACGCCGAGATGCCGGTGTTGGTGGACCTGGCCATGAACATCCTGGTCTCGACAGTCCTCAACTCCGCGAGCTGCAGGTGAAGCCAGGGTTCGTGCGTCTTACCGAACCAGGCGTCGTTCGTGATGTTGACCAGCACGTTCGGATTCAGGTGGGCCAGTTTTCGGTTGAAAGAGGCAAGAAGGCCTTCGTAGCAAATGGAGATGCCGATTCTGGCGTTGTCCAGTTCGAACACCTTCGGGCCGTTACCAGGGGTCCAGTCGCCGGCCTCGGGCAGCCACTCCCTGAGGAACGGGAACCATTTCTCCATGGGCAGGTACTCCCCGAACACCAGAAGTTTGTTCTTGAAGTACATTCCATTTACATCGCCATCGCTGTCGAGCATCACCGCGGTGTTGTGCTTGATCGGTTCGCGGCCTTCCGGCGGGTCGGCCTCCATCGACGCGGCACCGAAGATTACCGGTGTGGAGAATCCGCGCACGGCAGCGTTCCTGTCCTGCGCCGGTGTCTTTCGATCCGCGGCGAAACCATCCTGCGCGTTCTGCCAGGAGCCTTCCGGCGGCAGCGGCATCCGCGAAACATAAACACTCTTCATGTCCAGGGGAAATGGATAGGTATCCGAGAATGGGATGTCGGTCAGTCCCGCAATCTGTCCGCGACCGCCCTCCAGTTGTCTGGACTTTCCACCGTCGCGGCCGTCGAGCTCCAGCACCACGCCATCATCGCCCGCCGCAAGCGCACGGTCTGGCCCTGTTGATATCACCGCGTTCAGTCGTCTGCGAATGCCTGTCTTGACCGTTCTGCATTTGTCGCTGCAAGCCACCGCGGTTCCGTCATCACCCACGGCCCAGACAGTCTGTCCCGCGTCCACGTCCCTGAGCGCCTTGTTTCCGATGTTCTCGATCGTCACTTCGTTCAAACCGCGGACACGAACGATGGCACCCTGATGCCCGGCGGCGACGATCCCGGATGCCGGTGACCAGTCGATGGAAGTCAGATCGGGCAGTCCCTCGGGAACCAGGTTTATTACGCGTCCTTCGGAATCGAATCCGAACAGGACGCCCCCGTCGCCACAGGCCACCCACCCGAACCGCTCGCTGTCCACCACACCCCGCAGGGTCTCGAATCTTTTTGTTTCAACCGTGTTCCAGGTGGCCGGAGGGAGTTTCCCGTCGGTGTCGCGCGCAGGATGGCTTCTGAAAAGAACCACGCCGTTCTCACCAACCGCCACCGCGTCCGTGCCGTTTCTTCCCCAGGCCACGGCCGTCAGGTCACGATCGGTGTCGGTCTTCTCCCTGGTCCATCTGGTGCCGTCGAAGGAGTAGATCGCGCCGGCAGGTCCGGCGGCCAGCACCGCCTTTTCTCCGAGGGCCGCGATGGACGTTAGTCCGGTCTCACGGAACAAGCTGATATCGATATCTTTTTCGGGGGTCGCGGTGTCTTCGCCGACGTGGAACAAAGAGCCGCCCGTGCTGACTGCGAGTGCACGGTCAAGTGTCCGTCGAGTCATCACGCGGTACACCGGGAAATACGAGGATTCGGGCCAGACTATCAGATCCGGCGAGTGTTCCTTTTCGATGTCCCTGGACAGATACTGATGCTTCAGCAGATTCGAGTAAAGCATCGCGAGCTGCGCGGCGCCATCGAGTGGGCTTCCGTCCGGATTCTGCGCCTCTTTTTCCCAGATGCCGACGTTCGCCTCGACAATGCCTATCTTGAACTTCGGGGCGTCGGCCACGCGTCTGTCGATCTCGCCTATCCTGATGACACCGTATGCGATGGTTGCGCCAAACGCGACGACGGCCACGATGGTTCCGATTATCGGGAACGATGTCTTCGAGATTCGCGAGGCCAGGATCGATGCCATTGCGGTCGACACCAGCACGACCAGGAACGTGATTCCCGCGGCCCCGGTGATGTCGGCTATCTGAATGATCGCGGTGAACTTCTGCTGGCCGTTGGCGATGTACCACGGGAAGATCATCGGGAATACGAATTCGACGGCGGTATAGACGATCGGGAAGACGAGGATCCACGGAAGGGCCGGGAACTTCTTGATGATGCCTGCCGAAATTCCCGCGCCAAACGCATAGACCAGCCCCTGAACCATCACGAGCAGACATGTCAGAACCCACGATAGCCACACCGGCATCTGCGCGAAGTCCTGCAGCATGTTCGAGATCCAGTAGAACCCGCCCAGATTGGTCAGGAAGCCTGTCAACAGGCCGATCCCGAAGGCGGCGCCGAATCCCCTGCCCCAGATGGCCAGCACGAGGCAGGCCGGACCTAACCAGCCGAGCGGGAAGATGTCGAACGTCGGGAAGCTCAAAACGATCATGGCGGCCCCGGCAATGGCCAGGAGCAGCGCCACCGGAAGCGGTAGAAGCGGGGAACCTCCGGCGGTCTTTTTTCGAGTCGTTCGTGGTTTGTCTTTGTTGGACATTTCAATCCTGCAAGTGTGTCATCTGACCGCGGCCCGAAGCCTGTTCAGACAGTCTTGAGCGCCCATGCCCGGGACAAGCGCCGTCTTGTGGCGTGAGGTGCGTCCCTTGAGAAGCTCAATGGAGGACGCCGGAATTCCCAGGGCATCCGCCAGTGTTTTTATCGCCTGTTCCGTCGCGCGCCCGTCTTCCGGAGGAGCAGAGACAGAGATTCTGATTCTGAGGTCGCTAGCCTCGACCACACGGCATTTACCCGCCCTGGGCCTGACCGAGAATTCAATTACCGTCCCTCGTCCATCTTCGCTCAACATGCCTGCCAACGCGCGGGAACTGTGCCCGGGCATTATAGCATCCCCTTTTGCGGTTTTTGATGTGCGGTGGTAATACATAGTCCGTCTTTCTGACAGGCCTCCGCCAGGGGGCGGGGCGTATGATGTCCGACGACAGGAACCTTCGGGAAGCCGGCAGGGGATTCGTCCTGATAACCGGTGCCAAACTGTGGTTCCTCGTGACTGCCACGTTCACTTCCCTCGCGTTTCCGAGGCTCTTCGGTGATCCCGCGCTTTTTGGCCAGTACCGCGTCGTGTCCGGGATTCTGAACGTGGTGACCATGGTTGTCATTACCGCTTCGGTTCAGGCGGTAAGCAAGCTCGCCAGCGAGCCCGGAGCCGACCTTCGCCAGGTCAGAAGAACGTCGCTGCTGGGCCAGGCCCTGCTGTTCGGGCCCGTATTCCTTATTTTTGCCGCTTTGTCGGGGGTCGTGTCGTCCCGGCTGCTCAAGGATCCCGGAATCACCGCACCGCTTCTGATTTCGTCACTGGTCGTGGGCGCCTATGTCGTGTACGCGGCGCTGATAGGGCTGCTCAACGGAACCAGGAATTTCGGGCGCCAGGCCGGAATGGATATCCTTTTTTCGACGCTTAAGACGGTGCTGATGATCCTTGCCATCGTCGCGTCGGGATCCGTTGCCCTGGCGTTCGGCGGTTTCGCCGCGACAGCGCTGGTCGTGCTGTGCGTGGCCGCCTTCATAACTCATGGCGTCGTATCCCGATCACCGGCCGGGAATGTCCAGCCCCGTCTTCTGTCAAAATACTTCGGATATCTGCTGCCGCTGGCGGCATACGCGCTTGTCTTGAACCTGCTTCTTCAGGCCGACGTAATCTGGTTGAAAGCGTCGCTCGGAAGTGTGGTTGAGGGTCTGTCGGCGGCCGACGCGGCCAGTCGCGCGTCCAAGGCCGCCGGGATCTACGGGGCGGCCAGAAACGTGGCCCTGCTGCCTTACCAGGCGGTTATCTCGTTGACCTTCATTGTGTTCCCGCTCGTGTCATGCGCCTCCAGTTCAGGGGATCGCGAGGGGGCATCACGGATCGTGGGCGGCGCCTTCCGACTGGCCGCCGTGCTGTCATGGGCAGCGGTGGCAATGTTCGGCGCGGCGCCGGGCGAACTCCTCGGCCTGCTATTTGGCGGTGATTATCGGTCTGCCGGTCCGGAGTTGCAGATCCTTCTGGCGGCCGGAGCAATGCTGGCCTTCATGTATGTGGCCAACGCCGTGCTCGCTTCGTCAGGTCGTCCTTTCCTGTCTGTTGTCGCGGGCCTGGCGGCGGTTCTGGTGCAGGGTGGCCTTCTGTTTGCCACTCCACGCGTGTTCGGCCCGGCCGACTGGGGATTTGGCGCGGCGCTGGCGACATTGGCTGGCGCCTTGTGCGGGACATTGATAGCGGGCGGCGTGACTGGCCGGATCCATGGCGGCCGCGCCTGGGTCTGGACATTGTTCTCGTCGGTGCTTTCGGCCGCGACCGCGGTCGGGGTCGTCCTCAAGTTCGCCGGCAGCCTCCCGTGGCCGCTCAGGATGATCGCCTCGGGACTGGTGTTCGTGGTCATGCTGGTGGCGACACGGGGAACGGGACGGTCGGATCTGGCCGTGGTGCTGAGGGTGTTCAGGAGCCGGACCGCGAAGTGACCGCGCCCGTTTAAGGGGTCAGGTTCGCGACCCAGAGTCGAACCTTTCCGGGTAGTGGACCTTCATCAGGAACAGACCCTGTGGCGGCGCCGTCATTCCACCTTTCGTCCTGTCTCCCGATTCGAGCAGTTCCAGTATCCACTGGACATCCCTCTTTCCCTTCCCGACTTCAACCAGCGTGCCCGCGATGATCCTGACCATGTTGCGCAGGTAGGCCCTGGCCTTGATCTTGATTTCGATGATGCCGTCGGCGTTTGTCGACACCGTCAGTTCGTCGACGGTGCGAATCGGATTGTCGGCGTCGCACTGGGCCGATCGAAATGCGGAAAAGTCGTGCCTGCCGACCATCACCGCGGCGGCGGACTGCATCGCGGCGACATCCAGTTCACCCCTGACGTGCCATGCGGTGCGCGCCACAAGCGGCCATCTGGTGTCACCGGTCTGGATCCGGTAGACGTAGGTTTTGCCGAGTGACGAGAAGCGGGAGTGAAAGTCGTCCGGCGCGTCGTATGCGGCGATCACCTGCAGGTCCACCGGCAGCAGGCTGTTGAGACCGTAGTGGAAGGCCACGAGCGGAAGCGTCGTATCCATCTTGAAATTCACGGTCATTTCGACGGCGTGAACACCCGCATCGGTTCTGGAGCACGAGTAGACGCGAACCGGTTCACCGGTCAGTTGTTGAAGCGCGGCCTCAAGTTCACCCTGGACCGTCCTGTCGGATACCTGCAACTGCCAGCCCGAGAAATCGGTTCCGTCGAATTGTATGAGCAGCCTAATGTTGCGCATGTATGCAGGCCCCTTTTGGCCGCCGTTTCGACATATGATAACCTCTGAACCGTCCCGTCGGAGTATTTCATGCTGCCAGTCGCGTCTTTTCCGGCGCCGCGCCACGTCGGCGTGCTGCTGATTCTGGCGTTCCTGGCCGTGCTGCCGGTCCCGTCTTCGCGGGCGATGGCCGGGGACGTTTTGTCGGACGCGGTGAAACCTGACGGGGAACCGTGGGATCCTGACTTCGACCGGTTTTCCAGGAGCGTCTTCGAGGCTTTTGACTCCACCGCCATACCGCCGCACATCCGACCGGCCTTCGAGAACCTGTCTCCCAGTTCACGCCCAAGAGGCTTCGGACCGTTCCTTTTCACGGGCCTGACTCTTTTTGTTCTTTCAGCAGCCGGTGCCGCCTTCTGGCGCAGGCATCATCTGGCGCGTTTGATTCGCGGGGCTCGTTTCAGGCTTCCAGACGACTGGCTGCCGATGGCATTTATCATGGCGTCGGCCCTGGTCGCGCGGCTGGTTGCCGCGTGGATGCTTGATCTACACGGTTCGGAGTGGGGTTCGGTGGAATTGAGGCCCCATTCGAGGATTCCCGACATCCTGTTCAACGGTTACGAGGTTCTGACAAATCCGCCCCTGCTCAACTTCATCGAGCACTTCGTCTTTCCGGTGAGTACCACTCCTTTCGCCTTCAGGCTTCCGGTGGTCTTTTTCGGCCTGGCGCTGACATGGGGAGCGAGATGTGCGGGCCGGGAACTGTTTTCCCGCAGGGCCGGACTCCTGGCCGCGGCGTTCGTGGCCCTCAACTGCGGCCTCATCATATGGTCCGGAACGATGCGGGCCTACCTTCCGGTTATCACTTTTGTCGTGGCCGCCATCCCGGCGACATTCCGCATGGCCTCCGGACGCGGCCGGGATCGTGACGCGGTGGCGCTGGCTGTCTTCGGCGCGCTCGCGCTCTGGACGCACTATGTGGCGGTGCTGTGGCTGGTCGGGCTGTACCTGTTGGCCGCCTGGGGCCGTCGCCGCGACCCGCGTGGCCTGATTCGGATACTGGCCGCGGGCCTGTTCACCTTGTTCGCGTTCGCCCCGCTGATCCCTTTCTTTTTCGCGGACCTCGGCTCCAAACAGGCGTCGATGCTGCCTCCAGGATACGCGCCGGACCTTCTGGCTATTGCGACCGGGCTCCCAGCCGGCCTCGGTCTGCTCGTGCCGGCCGCGCTGGTCGCGACCAGATTCTGGCGTTCTCCCGGAGCGCTCTGGCTTTTCCTTCTGGTCGGTTCGTATCTGGCCTTGAATCTGGCGACAACCGGGATCATCTATTGGGAGGTTTCCTATTCGGTCGGACTGGGCGCGGTTGTGATGATACTTCTCGCCGGGGCGCTTGACTCGTCTTCTCTTGCGCGTGGCCTGTCCGGTCTGGCTGCCGTCCTGCTGGCCGCCACGTCGCTTGTGGTAGCCTTCGGGCCGGACGACAGTGTTGCCGTCGCCGATGCGAAAAGACCTTTTGTCTGGCGCTCGATGTCGAACAGGGGCTTTGCCGACACCATCCGGAACAGTCCGGGCCTGGGAGTTGCCGGGGACGGACGGACCGTGGTCCTTGTGACTCCGGCGTACGAGTCGGAGCCGTATCTGTATTATCTGGGGCCGGTTACTCCCGAGGAGGCCGGCGTCGAACCGGTGGTTGTCAGGAATTTCGATGAGATGCGTTTCGATGCGCGTCCCGGGCCGGACTCGCCATCAAGGGCGTTCACCGTGATTGGTTTCGAGCGTTACTGGTCATGGCACCTTGGTCAGTGGCCGGAGCTTGAACGATTCAGGGCTCGGTTTGGCACTTTCTGGTATGCCCGTCTCCAGCAAAACTGCGCCAACCGCACCGGATTCACGTATTCCCGGTGGGATTGCGAGTGGCTGGACGCGAACTGTCGTCTTGTTGAGTCGACGGCGGAAGATGAACTATATTTGTGCGTCGATGACGGGTCTGCCGGCAAAGGTCCGTCCTGATTCAAGCATTCGGGGGTATTCCATGAAGACCTTTCGTTCTGTTCTTGTCCTGATGGCCGTCGCAGGGTGCTTCATGCACGCACAGGTCGCGATCGCGGACAGCGACTGCGCCAGGCCGTTCATAAACGAGGCCGCCGGTGGACAGGGTCTGGGATCGCTCAAGGACGTCATGGATTCCGAACACGGGATCCTTGCGTCGTTCGCCACAAAGGGCGCCGAGGGACGGATTCTGGTCCTTATGACGGCGGTACAGGGCGACCTGAACACCTTTCAGAGCGTCTGGGGTCGCAAGGGCGTGTCCTCGCTGACCTCCGACGAATCCGCATGGCTGGGTGGAGTCCTGCAGTCGCTCGACGCGAATAAACAGTTCATGGCGTGTCCCGGCCTGGCGTCGGGCACGGCACCGACCACCGAACAGGCCAATTCGTTGATGGCGGGATGGTGGAAGGAACTCAACAGGGTCAAGGCGGCCAGCGAAGCCCGCGGCCCGATGGTGGTTCTGATCGTTCTGGCGGTCGCGGTTCTGTTTGTCGCCGTTGTCGTGCTTCTGGTGATCCGACGTGTCAGGAGGGGCAGAGCCCGTGTGGGCGGGACAGAACCCGAGGCGGTCGAGGCGGTTACGCCCGCCGCGGCGGACGAGCCTCGCGAGATCCGTCCGGAAGACGAAAACCAGGAAGTACTTTAGTCCTGCCGCCGCCGCCTCGCCATCAACATAACCAGTAACGGAAGCATCAGGATGGGCCAGGGTGGGCGTACGCCGGGTCCGGCGGAGCATCCGGAGCCGTTGCCTTCGTTCCAGGCGGCAAGGTCGCGTCCCGATTTCGCGTCGGCGAACGCCAGCGCGTCCCCGTCCGGCTCCCAGACATCGCGATCGACCGTCCCGGTATCCTCGGGCGGAGGTGTCCAGGTCGAACATTTTTCGACGGCGCCGGCGTTGTCGACCCCGCCTATTTCGAGGCAGGAGACGCAGGTCAGATAGGTCTTTCCGGTCTTGTCCGGGTCGCAGAAGTATCCGGGGTCACATTCGGACTGCCTGGCGCATTTGTGCTGGAAGGTGAAAATCGTGCCCTTGTCGGCCACGGCAAAGGCCCGATACTGGTCCACGAAGACCGCGTCCATAGGACGGGGAGTCGTCGGCACCGTGCCCTCTCCCGTCATGTCCATCTGAACTTCACCCATGAACGGAACGGTCGACCAGGTGGCGCCGCCGTCCCCGGTTGACATCATGGTCAGGTAGAAATACTTGGGCGGCGTTCCACCCGAGCTGCTGCCTTCGGCCACGAACGAAGCGCCCACGACACGTCCACGGACGACGCCTTCGTCGTCCTTCCAGAACGTGGTCCCCGCCACTTCCGAGAAAAAGATCGGCTGGGTGAACATGCTGGTCATGGTCCCGACCTGCATCTTCGATTCAAGATCCTGCCAGGTTGCGCCGCCGTCGGTGGTCTTGAGAATCTTCACGACGACCGACAGGGACTTGGTCGCGTCCCATCCGACAAGCGTCAGGAAACCGGTGTCGGAATCGACCATGTCGATCCCGCGCGGAATCCAGCCGCCGTCGAACGACAGGGGGTATGTCTTTCCGAACATCTCGACCTGGTGGACAGGGTCCTCGGAGGGCATGCTGATCGTGCCGAGCAGGGACCAGTTCCGTCCGCCGTCTTTCGTGCCGAAAATCCTGGTCGAGTAGTAGATTTGTTTTGTGGTCTCGTTCTGCTCGTAATCGGTTTCGGTTATGGCCTCACCCTCGACGGCCACTGCCCACCCCAGGTTGCGCGAAAGCCAGGTCATGGCCGCGATCGATGCGTCCGCCGCTGGATGTTCGCCGGAGGGACCGTTTTCGATGGTCGCGGGCGTGAACTGAACCGAGGCTCCGTCCCCGTTCAACTCGAACAGGTAGATCGTTCCGCTTGAGGCGCCGGCAACGCCGTGCGAGGCATCGAACATGTGGATGCAATCCAGGGAGTCCGATTTGTCCCCTGCCTTGGGAGCATCGAATTTGTGGTCGAAGCGGGCCCCCTCTGACGAGAGGCCGAGCGAGTCGCCGCAGGCGACCCATACGGATGGCTTGTTCGCGACAATACCTGGATAGACGGCGTCGATGTCGTTCATGGTGCACATGGAGCCGCCAAGCAGTCCGCCACTGACCAGCGGCGAGCCAGTGAGAATATCCTGAACCGTGGCGCCGCCGTCCTGACTGCGGAAGGCCCGCGGGCCCATTTTCGCGATGTCCTCCATTCCCGTCGGAACGTACATGCCGCCCAGGAAGAGCCATTCGACCTCGGGATTGATCCGCACGCTGTCGACGGCGAAATACATGTTGTTCGAGCTGGAATTGCTGCCGGTCGGGAAGCGGTAGGACCAGCCGGGCACGTCGTTGACCACGGTCCCCGTGGCGGCCTTTGCCGGCATGGTCTGGAGCGTGATGACCGCCGCCGTCAGAATGGTTGATGCCGCAAGTCGCAGCGTGCCTGAATGATTCATCTTCGTTGTCCTCGCAATCACACGGTTCCGATGCTCAGATTAGCTGATGGGAGTTCCAAAATCCAGATAGCGGAGCGGTGGTTGATTTCAATTCTGGAGCGGGGCGCGACACGCTTGTACGGGGTGGCGGGTTGTCCGGCCGCGCATAGAAGGCAAAACCGTCGGTTTCGTTTATAATCGCGTCGCATCGCGGTCGGGCCTGGTCCCATGGACCGTCCGGACGGCACGGTGATCCTGATTCAACCTGGAGCTTGATTGATGACCCCCGAGGACAGTGTTTACGATTTTTCCGAGGTCGAACGGAAATGGCAGCAGTACTGGCTGGAAAACAAGACGTTTCATGCCGACGACGAGTCGTCGAAGCCGAAGTTCTATATTCTTGACATGTTCCCGTATCCATCGGGAGCGGGACTGCACGTCGGCCACCCCGAAGGCTACACCGCGACCGACATCCTGGCACGTTACAAGAAGATGCGCGGATTCGAGGTGCTGCATCCGATGGGCTGGGACTCTTTTGGACTTCCCGCCGAACAGTACGCGCTGAAAACCGGGATCCACCCCGAGATCACGACTAGAAGGAACATCGATAACTTCCGGCGGCAGATTCGGATGCTGGGGCTCGGGTACGACTGGGATCGGGAGATCGCGACCTCGGACAGCGCTTACTACCGCTGGACCCAGTGGATATTCCTGAAACTTTTCGAAAATGGGCTGGCGTATCAGACCCAGATCCCGGTCAACTTCTGTCCTGCGCTGGGAACGGTGCTTGCGGACGAGGAAGTCGTCGATGGCAAGTCCGAGCGCGGGGGACATCCGGTCGAACGGCGTCCGATGCGTCAGTGGATGCTGAGAATCACCGCGTACGCGGACAAGCTGCTGGCCGGTCTCGACGACCTGGACTGGCCCGAGTCCATCAAGGAGATGCAGCGCAACTGGATCGGCCGTTCCGAGGGCGCCGAGGTGGATTTCGAGGTGTCGGGGACGAGCGGCAAACTGCGAGTCTTCACGACGCGTCCGGATACTCTGTTCGGCGTCACGTTCATGGCCGTCGCGCCCGAGCATCCGCTGCTTGAAACGATCACGACCCCGGAACAGCGTGAGGCTGTCGAGGCCTACGTCAAGCGCGCCGGCGCCATGTCCGATATCGACCGTACCGATGTCACGCGGGAAAAAACCGGTGTGTTCACCGGCTCAATGGCCGTGAATCCGCTCAGCGGCGAACTGATCCCGATCTGGGTGGCGGATTATGTGCTCTCGACGTACGGGACCGGGGCGATCATGGCGGTTCCGGGCCACGACGAGCGCGACTACGAATTTGCCGTAAAGTTCGGCCTGGCTGTCCGCGAGGTGGTGTCTCCTGACGGCGAACCCCACGGTCGCGGTGAACAGGCATTCACGGACTACGGGATTTCGATCAATTCCGGAAAGTATTCGGGCATGGAGACGGCCCGGATGAAGGCCGCGGTGATCGCGGATCTGAGCGCGGCCGGAATCGGCAAGGCTTCGGTTCAGTATCGCCTGCGTGACTGGGTGTTCTCGCGTCAGAGATACTGGGGCGAACCATTCCCGCTGGTGCACATGGATGATGGAACGATTCGCGCGCTGCCCGAAAAAGACCTGCCGGTGACGCTTCCGGACGTGAAATCCTACGAGGTTGCCGGCACCGGAGAGTCGCCGCTGGCCAAGATGGAAGACTGGGTTCGCTGGAACGACCCCGAGACCGGTCTGAATGGGAAGCGCGAGACCCACACGATGCCTCAATGGGCGGGGTCCTGCTGGTATTACCTCAGGTACCTGGATCCGCACAACAACGAGCGCCTGGTGGATCCGGAAAAGGAAAAGAGGTGGATGCCTGTCGATCTGTATGTGGGGGGCGCCGAGCACGCGGTCCTGCACTTGATGTACGCCAGGTTCTGGCACCATTTCCTGTATGACATCGGAGTCGTGTCCACGCCCGAGCCCTTCCGGAGACTGGTCAACCAGGGGCTGATCCTGGGCGAGGATGGCCAGAAGATGTCGAAGTCGCGTGGCAACGTGATCAATCCGGACGATGTCGTGTCCGAATTCGGCGCGGACGCGATGCGCCTTTACGAGATGTTCATGGGGCCGCTCGAGGTCGTGAAGCCGTGGACGACGCGCGGCGTGGTCGGCACGAAGCGTTTCCTGGACAGAACGTGGCGCTACTGCTCCGAGGGCCTTGACGACGGCGTTCCCCCTGCCGATCTGGTCAGGGTTCTGCATCAGACGATCAGGAAGGTGACCGAGGATATCGAGAAGATCAGGTACAACACGGCGCTGGCCCAGATGATGACGCTGCTCAACGAGGCGGGAAAGGCTTCGGCCAGGTATCGTGCGGTGGCTGAGGTCATGGTCAGGTTGCTGTCCCCGTTCGCCCCGCACATCTGCGAGGAACTCTGGGAGAAGATGGGACACGCGCCGTCGATCTGCGTGCAGCCGTGGCCGGAGTTCGACGAGAGCCTGTGTGTTCAGGACTCGGTGGAGATAGGCGTGCTTGTGAACGGCCGCGTGCGTGGAACCGTGTCGGTGACGGCCGGCATGGACGAAGATACGGTCAAGGCGCTTGCGCTGGCGAATGAGAACGTTGCGAGACATCTTGAGGGGCTTACAATCAGGAAAATGATAGTGGTTCCCGGAAAGGTCGTGAATATAGTCGCGGGGTGATGCCACCTCGAGGTGATGCGGCCTGACGGGCCGGCTTGTAAGGAGTGTGCCGATGATTGTTGATCTGCATGTATGTATTCCCGCTTCGATGACCGACGAGGTGATCGGACGGGTTCTGGAATCGTGTCGCGCGGCAGGCCTGGACGGTGCCTGTCTGGTCGGTATCGACACCGTTCCTCCAGTGGAACGAATCACCGCGCTCGCAGGCGGTTTTCCGGTGTTTTTCGGGGTGGAACTGTCTGTTCCCCGTGGACGGCTGGTGTGGATTCCGGAGGACCCGGCCAGACTGGAGGCGGGATTGCCGGTGGGCCGCTCTCTGGAAGAGGTCATCGCGTTTTTCAGGGAAAACGGCGGCATCATGTTCGCCGCCCATCCATACGATCGCAGCGATGGGCCTTCGTTCGCGGACGGGGCATATGACCTGGACGATATCTCCGGGATCGAGGTCGTCAATGCGGGGCGGGATCCATACCGCAACAACATGGCGCAGGATGTCGTGTTTCAACTGAAGCTGCGGGGCTTCGGCGGCACGGGGCGCAGGGAGCCGGGGCCTGGCGAGATCGGGGCGGCGGCAACACTGATCCTCGACGATGTGTCGTCACAGGCCGATCTGGTCAGACAGCTTGGAAAGGAAGACTGCTGGGCGCTGGAGTTTTTGAGCGACCCGTCGCAGTTTGGTCCAGAGGGCGAATCCGACCATGGATCCGGTTCCGGTGACAGGCAGAGGCCACCGCGCCAGGACGGCCCGAGGCGCCAGGACGGCGCCAGGCGGCAGGACGGCCCGAGGCGGCCCGAAGGCCGCGGCGGTCGGGGCAGGGGTGGCAACTCCAGGGGCGGCCAGGGTCGTCCGGGTGGCGAATCCGGTTCCACCGGAGGCAGGTGATTGCCTGCGAAGCGGGGGGGTATGCAGACGCTTTCCATAGTCATTCCGGTTTACAACGAGAGGCGTACGCTCCAGTCCCTTCTGGCGCGTGTTCTGAACGTGGACCTGCGGGGGATGAGGAAAGAACTCATCCTGGTCGACGATTGTTCGACAGACGGGACCAGGGACCTGATCCGGGGGCTCGAGGACGGTGGGTGGCGTGAACGGATGCGGGCCGCGGGGGTCGGTGCCGACAGGATCGGCGAGGCGTCTTTCAAGTTGCTGTACCACGAAGTGAACCGTGGCAAGGGCGCGGCGCTCAGGACCGGGTTCGGGGCGGTCGAGGGTGACTTCGTGATCATCCAGGACGCCGACCTTGAATATGACCCGGAGGAATACCCCAGATTGCTCGTGCCGTTGCTGGACGGGCGCGCGGACGTGGTCTACGGTTCGCGTTTCGCCGGCGAGACCAGGCGCGTTCTTCTGTTCTGGCACTCGGTCGGCAACCAGTTTCTTACCTTCCTTTCGAACATGCTGACCGACCTGAACCTGACGGACATGGAGACCTGCTACAAGGTGTTCAGGGCAGACGTCATCAAGGGATTGAACCTGAAATCCGAGAGGTTCGGGATCGAGCCGGAGATGACCGCCAAGCTGGCCAAGATGCGCTACCGCATTTACGAGGTGCCGATCACCTACAGCGGCCGTTCATACGCCGAGGGCAAGAAGATCGGCATGAAGGACGGTTTCGAGGCGCTGTTCAGCATCGTCAGGTACTCGCTTCTGGACAGCGACTACGTAAAGGGCGGCGTTGTTGAAGAGACGCTGTCCAAGATGAACGCGCTGGAGAAGTTCAACCAGTACCTTTTCGACTCCATTGCGAAGTGGTGCGGCTCGCGAATCCTGGAGGCCGGCGCCGGAACGGGCAATATCACCAGGTTTCTTCTGGCGAAGGGAGAGGTGATGGCGACCGACTGCAATCCGGACAGCGTCGCCAGGCTGAATGCGCAGTTCGGCGCGTATGACGGATTCGAAGCGACCACCTGGGACATCGCGCAGGAGCCACCTTCAAGCTTTCTGGAACACGGTTACGACACGATAGTCTGCCTGAACGTGCTGGAACACGTGGATGACCATGAGCAGGCGCTGATAAACATGCGGCGCATTCTTGAGGCGAGACAGGGGCGTCTGCTCCTGCTGGTGCCCTCCTACCAGGCGCTCTATTCGGATCTTGACAGGAATCTCGGTCACTTCCGGCGATACGAGGCCGACGAACTGAAGAGTCTGCTGGAGCGTACCGGATGGACCGTCGAGGAATCATTTCGTCTGAACATGGCCGGCGTCCTGGGTTGGTTCGTAAACGGCCCGGTTTTAAAGCGCCAGCGTCTCCCGACAGGCCAGCTCGGTCTTTACGAGATGCTCTCCCCTCTTCTGCTGGGCGCTGAGAAGCGTCTGCCGATGCGTCCGCTTGGACTCTCGATCGTCTGCATCGCCCACCCGTCCCGCACTGCTTCCTGACACCGCCAATCTGGTCGATCATCTTGAACCCGGCGCCGAATTCGGGCATTGTTGTCCCGTATCAGCTGGAGGACTAAATGGAACTATCGGGTGATGTCGTAATCAGACTCAGGATGAGCGCCCACGACGCCCACTACGGCGGGGATTTGGTGGATGGCGCCAGGATGCTGGGGTTGTTCGGGGATGTGGCTACCGAACTCCTGATTCGTTTCGACGGGGACGAGGGACTGTTCAGGGCCTACGATGCGGTGGAGTTCCTTGCGCCGGTCTACGCCGGAGACTACATCGAGGCGCGCGGACGCATCACGAAGGCCGGCAGGACGTCGCGCGCCATGCAGTTCGAGGCGTTCAAGGTAATCGCGGCGTCCCGCGACCCCGCAACGCCCAGCGCCGCGGACGTGCTGGAGCAGCCGCTGCTGGTCTGCAAGGCATCCGGCACGTGCGTTGTGCCCATGGAGTTCCAGCGGCCCGTCCGGAAGGAGGTTTGACATGTCCCGGGAACCACTGGTGATCACGGCCGCCATCTGCGGCGCGGAGACGATGAAGTCCCAGAACCCGGCGGTCCCCTACTCCGCCGCGGAATTGGCGGCCGAGGCGGCCAGATGTTTTGAGGAGGGCGCGCGGGTCATTCATCTGCACGTCCGCAGGCCCGACGGCACCCCTACCCAGGATCGCGAGACGTTTGCCGAGGCGATATCGGCGATCAGGGATGCCGCGCCCGAAGTGATCATACAGACCTCGACCGGCGGGGCGGTCGGCATGACCGTTGACGAGAGGACGCAGCCGCTCGACCTGAAGCCGGAGTTCTGCACTCTGACGACCGGCACGTGCAACTTCGGCGACGAGGTGTTCGAGAACACGTTTCCGATGATCAGGTCGATTGCGTCCAAGGCGGTCGCGAACGGCGTCAGGATGGAGATTGAGGCGTTCGACGCGGGGTTTGTCGACAACGCCCTGAGGCTCGCGAAAGAAGGCGTCATCCCCGAACCGCTGCACTTCGACTTCGTCCTCGGGGTTCCCGGCGCGATGACTGGAACCGACGACAGGCTTGAATTCATGAGTTCGATTATTCCGCCGGGCGCCACCTGGATGGTTGCCGGCGTGGGCCGGTTCGAACTGTCCCTTGCCAGGGCCGCGATCGCGCGTGGCGGGCATGTGCGTGTCGGCCTCGAGGACAACACCTTCATAAGCAGGGGCGTGCCTGCCAAAGGTTCCTGGGAACTGGTTGCCGAGGTCAGGAAGATGGCGGTCCAGGCCGGCGTGGAACTGGCGACCCCGGACGAGGCGCGTCGGATTCTGTCGATACCCCGCAGATAATCGGACCAGATCGCGTCAGCGACCGGGGTGTGTCGTTCTTCTGCCTGGTCGTATACGGATCAGAAACGTCAAGGCCACGGTAAACAACAATAACAAGGGCATGGCCGCGGCTTCGCGGGATGCCGAGCAGCCATTGCCGGCCACGCCTGTTACCCGGTCGGTGGAGTCGTGATCCGCGGCGGTTTCGCCCAACTGGCCGGCATCGGCGGGAGAATCGGAATCCGCCGCGCCGTCCCTGGCCGCCGAGGAGTCGTGCGGTCCTGACATGTCGTTGCCGGTCGAAAGATCGGAAGCGGCATCCGGGAGGCCGGAGTCCGGTTCCACCGCGTCGGCGGTCACGTGCTCGACCATCTCGGCCACGTCCCCCGTGGTCTCGCTGTCGAACTCCGCGGATTCGACGAATTCGGGTGGACCCTCGGGGTCATCGGAGGTCTCCGGCAGCACGCAGTAGTCGATGCAGTTCCAGCCCGGGCCGTCGGTGTTCAGGCCGCTCCGGTTCTTCAGCGCATCCTTGAGGTAGTTAAATGATTCATCGACAAGAAAGATCAGACCATGTTCGACAAGTATCGCCTCAAGCTCGATGTTCCTGGCGCCAGCGAGTTCGGAGCCTTCCTGCGGGATGATGACCTCGTCGTATTCGCTCCAGATCGATGTGTACAGTACGTCTCCGGGCGTTTCATCGCAGTCGTTGACCGCCACCAGGGTCGGATTTTCCGTCCAGCCGTCCTCGCCATTTCCGATGCACATCTCTTCCGCCCCGCAGGAAACGAAGTCGAAACAGGCCACCTTGGTGCCGTGCACGGCGATGGCAAGGCCGACAAAGCTCTCGACCTTGTTGACCCCGCAGAAGAAGCGCAGGTAGTACATCGTGTTCAGACCACCTTCGGAGTGGGCCACGATGTTGATCTTGTCGAATCCCGTCGCGGAGCGCAGTTCGTCGACCCATGCCGAGATCTCTCGGGCGTGGTCGGGATCGCAACCCGTCGTGTCGGCGAACTGCGGTGCGTAGACGTATTCCTCGGGCCAGCCGTCTTCGATCAGTCTGTTCCTGAAGCTGCCCCATGTGACCCAGTCCGCCGCCGCCACGGGGAAGTAGCCGTGAACCATCAAAACCGGTGTGCGCGTGTAGTCCGGTTCGACCGCCTGCGCCAGGTTCGAAGACATGGTCGCGGCCAGAACAAGCAGGGCGACCGGCAGGAGTTTTTGCATGTCACTTGCCGTTGGTGATTCGGAGCTCGTAATCGGTCTGTGAACAGGTGGCGGCACTGCCTTCGGTGCGGTAGACCTTGATGTAGAAGGCCTTCGAGTCGTCGCTGCATTCACGGATGTTGTACGGGTTCGTTTCCCCGGTGCAGTTGGCGGCGGCGCCGCAGCAGTCGTTCATGTCGGAACCGTATCCCGGTTCGCAGCGATCAGGCGAGCAGCAGGTCCAGTGGTTGCCCGTCGCGTTGATGCAATCACCCTGTCCCGTCTGTTCCTTCTTGTCGACGCCGGAAACGTCGTAGACGTATTGATCCGCGCCGTCCGCGCAGGACTGCGGCTGCGAGCAGCTTCCGACGTGGACGTTGACGGAGATTGAACCGTCCGTCGGACGCACGATCCAGGCACGCACCCTGAATGCGTCGTCGCCCGGATCCGTGAGAGTGCCGGCGTCGGGCAGGTCGGTCGCGGAGATCTTGTACCAGTCAACGTCCGAGTCCGGAACGATGCGCCCGGTCCTGATGATCGAGGTCGAAGTGGGGCTGTCGGAGAGGGCGCCGAGATCGAGAGCCTCGGTGCATTTGTTGTAATTGTTGTCGTTTGCGTCCTGGGCGCATTCGCATCCGTCCGTCGCTGATTTGTTCACGTCGAACCAGCCCGCGGCGCATCCCGACACCTGGCAGGACCCGGAAACGCAGATGATTCCCGAGTGGAGCGTCTCGTCCTGCGGGCAGATCTCGGACGGGTTTTCGTCCGTGGCGCCGGAGCAGTTGTCGTCGATGTTGTTGCACGTCTCGACCTGATCCGGGTGGACCGCGCCCACGTTGTCCTTGCAGTCGCCGCCCACGGCCACCTTATACGTCGAGTCCGGGTTGCAGAGGCACGCGCTCTGGCCGGTCGCCCCGTATCCGTCGCCGTCCTGGTCGATGAAGTAGTTCTGGCAGCCGCTCGCGTTCTGGGTGTCCTGAACGCCGTCGCAGTTGTCGTCCTTCTCGTTGTTGCAGATCTCGACACCGACTGGTTTGACCGTGTTGTCGAAGTCGTCGCAGTCGTTGGTGGCGGTCGCGCGGTACATGTCCAGTCCGACGCACAGGCAGAGCGTGTCGGCGGTTCCGTAACCGTCGTTGTCGAAGTCGTAGTAGTACGAGGTGCAGCCGATCGACCCGACGTCGTTCTGGGAACCGGTGCAGTCGTTGTCCTTGCCGTCGAAGCAGATTTCCTTGATGCCGGGGTTCACGGACGGGCTGTTGTCGTCGCAGTCACCGGAGAACCGGGCCGAGTAAAGACCGGACGAGGCGCAGTAGCACTTGAAGTCGTTGGTGCCGTAGTTGTCGGCGTCGTTGTCGTAGTAGAAGTTGATGCAGTTCAACGCGTTCTCGTCGTTTTCGGAGCCGTTGCAGTTGTCGTCGAGACCGTTGCTGCACAGTTCCTGCACGCCCGGGTTGCGGTTGAAGTTGTTGTCGTCGCAGTCGCCGCCGCGGACCGCGCGGTACTTGCCGTCCGCCTTGCACAGGCACCTGAAGTCCGAGCTGCCGTACCCGTCGTCGTCGTTGTCATAGTAGTACGTCGAGCAGCCGACTGCGGCGCCCTCGTCGGTCATTCCGTCACAGTCGTCGTCGATCTGGTTGCCGCAGCGTTCAGCCGCGTTGTGGCTGATGTCCGGGTTGTAAGGTTCACAGTCCGGGAACGCCGGGGTCGGGCAATTGAAGCCGGCCTGCGGGTCGTCGTCGCCGTCGATGTCGCAGTCGCAGGCATCGCCGATGAAGTCGGTGTCGAGATCGTCCTGGAGCGGGTTGGCGATAAGCCGGCAATTGTCAGGCAGACCGTCGAAAACGCACGGAACCTGGTCCTGATCCGTACCGGAGTTGATGATTCCGTCATCGTCGGCATCGCAGTCGCACACGTCACCGATTGAATCCACGTCCTGGTCTTCCTGAAGCGGGTTCGGGTCCCACTGGCAGTTGTCGTCCTCGTTAAGGATTAAGTCGCCGTCGTAGTCGTTGTCGCAGTCCATCGGGTCCTGATCCGGGTTCGGAGTGAACGGGCAGTTGTCTTCCGGATCGACCATCGGGCAGCCCGGCGCGTTGTTGAACACGCCGTCGTCGTCGATGTCGCAGTCGCAGGCGTCGCCGATGTTGTCGTGGTCGATGTCGCGCTGGTTAGGATTGGTAACCAGAACGCAGTTGTCCGGGGTCGGGACCACCGGGCAGTTCGGGTTGTTGTTCGCCACGGAGTCGGAGTCAGCGTCGCAGTCGCAGGCGTCGCCCTTGTTGTTTGAGTTGGCGTCGAGCTGATCGATGTTTTCGACGTACGGGCAGTTGTCCGGCGTCACGACCGGGCAACTCGGGTTGTTGTTGGCGATTCCGTCATCGTCGATGTCGCAGTCGCACACGTCGCCACGGATGTCGCCGTCGGTGTTTTCCTGGCCGGGGTTGCTGACCGCCGGGCAGTTGTCCTCGTTGACGGTGCACTGGCCGCCCAGCATGTCGAGCATGGCCGCGTTGAGCTTTCCATCGCCGTCCTTGTCGCAGTCGCAGGCATCGCCGAACTCGTCGCCGTCGATGTTCGCCTGGTCGGAGTTCTTGACCAGTCTGCAGTTGTCGGCCACGTCCGGGATTCCGTCATTGTCGTCGTCCGGGTCGCACGCATCGCCCATGATCTCGGACGGTCCGTCTTCATCGTCGATATCGTTGTTTTCCTGGGCGGGGTTCTTCTTGTAGGGGCAGTTGTCGAGTGCGTTCGAGATGCCGTCGCCATCGATGTCGGGGTCGACGCAGTTCGCGATTCCGTCGGTGTCGTCGTCCGGGAAACCGTCATCGGTCAGACCGTCACAATCCTCGTCCGCGCCGTTGCATATCTCGGGCTGGGCCTGGGTGCCCTGACAGGCGCCGTAGACGCCGCTCGCCTGGCAAATCGACTTGCCGACGCACGTTCCGAAGCTGTTGACCAGGTCGCATGGCATGTCGGGCACGTCTTCGTCGGTCGTGCCGTCGCAGTCGTCATCGATCTTGTTGCACGCCTCGGCTGAGGCCGGCATTGCCTTGCCCGCTGCCGGGGTGCACTGGGTTGCGCAGGTCCTGGTGCCGTAGCATCGTCCGAATTCGTTCTCGTCGTAGCACTCGGTCAGTTCGCCGACGAACTGGTCCGAGCAGGGGCACACGTTGTCGATCGGCATGCACTGTTTGACGAAGTCGCCGTTGAACGGAATGTCCTCACAGGAGAAGCCTGACGGACAGTCGGTGTCGCGCACGCACTCGGCGCTGCAGAAACTGCCTTCGGGACCGAACTCGACGCAGAGGTAGAGCTTATCGCCGGCCATGGCCGGGGCGCAGTCCTCGCTGGCGTCCATGCAGGGCTTGCAGAGGTTCGGGAACGGGTAGACGCACCCGTAGATCGGTTCCGAACCGGTGGTGATGTTTTCGCAGGACCAGCCCTGAGGACAGGAGTCGCCGATAAGGTCGCAGTAGGTCGAGCAGACCGAACCGTCAAGAGTCTGCACGCAGAGGTTGGAGTCGCAGTCGGCAGGCCCTTCGCAGGCGCACCATGCACCGCCTGGACAGTTAATTTGGATATCCTCGCCCGCATCCTCGGCATCCCGTTCGATGGTGTCATCGGGATCGAGCGTGTCGGCGTCGCGTTCCGCGACATCAAAGGCATCCTGTCCGGCCACGTCGTTCGTGACAGTGTCGTTTTCAGCCGTTTCGACAATGTCTCTGCCCGTTTGCGTGTCCTCACCGGGCTTTGGATCGCCGCATGAAATCGCAGCGAGAGCCACGGCTGTCGCAAAGGCACACACAGAAAGGGAGAATCGGCAATTCATCGGACGCCTCCATAATTCCGGATCCGGCTGCAACCGTCGCGCCGGTCAGGGCAAAAATCCAAAGTATGGTACAGTAATACAAGGATATATTTCAATCTTGAACACGCTCGAGGGATCGATTCAAACCAGCCGGGCGGGGTATGGCACATGACGTTGAAAAGTGGTGGGGAGGGACGACCATGCCGCCGAATTTCCGTGTATCTCGAAGTGACGACAACATGTTATGTTAGGCCGGTTGTGTCCTTACGGTCTTTTCTTGGCGTTTGAAAGGGATTATTCCGGGGTGAAACATGGGGAACAAACTTAAAGAACTTCGGATGGGCGGCGTCAGGGGCGCGGCCTGCCTGACGGCCTTTGCGACCGCCATGGTGGCCACGTCGGCCGTGGCCGGCGAATCGGCTGGCACCGGCGTGATCAGCCTCGCCCCGATCGACTGGATCATCGTCGGCCTTTACTTCGTCGCGATCGTGGGGATCGGGCTTTATCTGCGCAAGTTCACCAAGACCGGCGAGGACTTCTTCATGGGCGGGCGCAAGAACTCGTCCTGGGTTGCAGGCCTTGCGTTCCTTTCGGCGAACCTCGGGGCGCTCGAGATCCTCGGCTGGACCGGCGGCACCATGAAGTACGGCATGTTCGTGTCGCACTGGTACTGGCTTGGCGCCATCCCCGCGATGTTGTTCCTCGGGCTCTACATGATGCCCTTTTATTACAGCTCCAAGATCCATTCGGTGCCGGGATACCTGAAGTTGCGCTTCGACGAGCGGACCAGGCTGCTCAACGCATTTTCCTTCGCCGTCATGACGCTCCTGATGTCGGGCATCAATCTGTATTTGATGGCGCTGGTCTTCAACGTTCTTCTGGGATGGGACTGGCACGTTTCGATGTGGGTCTCTGCCGCCGCCATCGGGTGCTACATCACGCTTGGCGGACTGATGAGCGCCATCTTCACCGAGATCGTTCAGTTCTTCCTGATTTGGGCTGGACTGTTCCTGGTCACCATTCTGGGAGTGGCCGATCTTGGCGGTCCCGCGCAGGTCTTCGCCAACCTGGACGCCAACATGACGACGTTGTGGCGTACGACGGCGAGCGCGGCGAACAACGGGATGGGCGTGACCTGGATGGGTCTGATCATGGGCCTCGGTTTCGTTCTCTCGTTCGGCTACTGGACCACCGACTTCCTGGTCGTCCAGCGAGCCTTCTCATCCAAGGATCTTCGCTCGGCGCGGCTTACCCCGATCACGGCCTCGTTTTTCAAGATGGCCCTGCCGTTCATCGTGGTCGGCGCCGGTCTCGTGGCGCTGCAGCTCACGAAGAACGCGTCCGGCTTTGAGATCCTGCCTCACCCGACTACCGGCAAGCCCTGGTACGACTCGGCCCTGCCGATGCTGATTGCCAGGTACTACCCGGTCGGTCTGGTCGGACTGGGCATCACGGCGCTTCTGGCTGGCTTCATGGCCGGACAGGCGGGAAACGTCAGCGCGTTCAACACGGTCTGGACGTACGACATCTACAAGGCGGTCATCAATAAAAAGGCCTCGGACGCCCACCTCGTCTGGGTCGGTCGGGTGACTACCATCATCGGCATTCTGCTTTCGGTCGCGACCGCCTACGTCGCCAAGCAGTTCGACACGATCATGGACTACATCCAGGCCATCTTCTCCTGGGTGAACGCGCCCCTTTTCGCGACCATGCTCCTGGGCATGTTCTGGAAGCGGACGACCAGCAGGGGCGCCTTCTGGGGGCTCATCTGCGGCATGGTGGTCTCGTTCGGCATCTGGCTGCTCTTCTACGTCGACGCCAGGTATGTGTTCCTGGATGGCTCGCCGATCGCGAACCCCACCCTCGCCAGCATCCTGACGCTTGCCGAGAATCCCAGCGAGATGACCCGCAACCTCTGGCAGGCCGTCTGGGGATGGGTGGTCTGCTTTGGCGTCACGCTGATCATCAGCCTGTTCACCACGCCGAAACCGGATTCCGAGCTTGTCGGCCTGGTGAAGGGACTGACCGTCGAAGACGACGGCTCGGTCAAGGTGGCGTGGTACGGCCGGCCCGGATTCTGGGCGGTCGTGTCGCTGGCGGTGCTGATATTCCTGAACATCATGTTCTGGTAGAGCGGAGGTTTGCGAAATGGGTACTGAAGCCAACGGTAGCTGCAACGACAGGGAAGGCCGCCTTCCCCTCCCGATATGGTTTTTCGTCGGTGTCATCCTGCTCGTGTACGGTCTGCTCGTGATAGTGGGCCAGGCCTTCGACAAGGGCACCCACGCGGCGCAGATCGGTCAGCCGGGCTACTGGTGGGGAGCGATCCTCGCGGTTGCCGGCGTGATATTCACGGCCCTGGGGCTTGTCATCCATCGAAAACAGCGTTGTTGAGTGTCTCCCGGTCCTTCAGGTCCGGACGGAGGCCATGGTGATTTCATGAGAAAGGTGTCGACAAGGCGACCGTCTTTTCCCGCGGTCGTGTTCGATTCGGCTCTGGCGTGGCCGGATGGAGAGCGCTGGAACGTGCTTTGCGGTGATGAGGGGCACTGGCGGTGCGGCGTGTTCAGTCCGCCTCAGAGCGATGTCGCCCAGATCGACGAACTGGAATGGCACGACTGCCCCGAGCTGTTTTTGTTGTTGTCCGGCCAGGTCACGCTGGTTCTGTCGGACAACGCCGGCGGGGTTCGCGAATTGTCGCTCGAACCGGGCCGTCCGGTGCTGGTCTCCTCTCCCCATTCGGCGTATTGTCCCGCCGGATCGCATTCCGGCGTCTGCTTCGTCGTGGAACGTGACGAGTTCGAGACCGAGTATCGCGATATTCAAGAATGGAAGTGACTTCTCTCCTGAAGGATCTTGCCAGATGATAGACAGCAACTTGATCGATCGGGTGTCCAGCGCGTTCAGGAGTGCCTTCGGGCGTGAGCCGGCGGCATGGTCCGACGCCGGTGGCAGGGTGAACATCATCGGTGAACACACCGACTATCATGACGGTTTCGTGCTGCCCGCCGCCATCGACTTGCGGACCTGCGCGGTTGGCGCTCCCCGGGATGACGGCATCCTCCGAATTCTGGCAGTGGACGTGGGCGCCACTGTCGAGGTCGACGTGGCCGATTTTGGACCGTTTGACGTCGTGGACTGGCGTTCGTATACATGCGGGCCGTTCTGGGCGTGGCGTGAGTCCGGTTTCGCGCTCGGCGGCGCCGACGTGGCGGTTGGAGGCGACGTTCCCCAGGGTGGCGGCCTTTCGTCTTCGGCCGCGATGGAGGTTTCGCTGCTGGGAATAGCGGCGACGCTTTCGGGCGCCACGCCTTCCTGTGCGGAACTGGCGACCATCGCCCGGATGGCGGAAAACCGTTTCTGCCGTGTTCCGTGCGGCATAATGGATCAGATGGCCAGTGCCTGCGGGCAGGCAGGGAAGGCGCTGTTGATGGACTGCCGCTCGCTGGAAACCACTCCGGTCGGGGTCTGGCCGGGATGGGTGATCGTGGTCGCCGATTCCGGTGTCAGGCATTCGCTTGCATCAGGTGAATATGCGAAGCGACAGATGGAGTGCGCCGCGGGCATGGAGGTCATCCAGTCGACCTGGGGAGCGGAGGTCAAGGCCGCCCGCGACGTGACGATGCAGATGCTGGAATCGGTTCGATCCTCGATGCCGTCGGTGTCCTACCGGCGGCTTCGCCACGCGGTCACCGAGAACGATCGCACCGTCAGGGCGGCCAGGGCGCTTGCCGGCGGCGACGCCGGACTGGTCGGAGGTCTGATGGCCGGTTCGCACATCAGCCTTGCGCTCGACTACGAGGTTTCATGCGCCGAACTGGACAAGCTGGTCGCAATCGCCGGCGGAATCGAGGGGTGTGTCGGAGCACGGTTGACCGGGGCCGGGTTCGGTGGCAACACGGTCAACCTGGTTGAAGAGGCGGCAGCGCCATCATTCTGCGAGGAACTGGCCGCGAGATACCTGGCACAGACCGGGATCGAATCCAGGATTCGCGTGGTGAGGCCGGCCGCGGGCCTTCAGAGCGGGCTTTTTTGAGCGGCTGTCCCCTCCCCGCTCGGTAAATCACGATGGAAGATGAACATGATTGACAAGGTACTAGCGGCCGCGGTTCCAGGGCTTGCCGGATATGCAGGCAAGGTTCCGGGAGTCTACGAGGCGGTTCGGAAGCTGGTTGATGCCGGCTTCGGTTCGTCGCCCGGAAAGTGGCTCGGAGAAGGACCCTGGGATCCCCGGGTTGCCGAAAGGTTCGTCAACGATCTGGGGCGGGTGGATTTCGAATGGCTGGCGAGGCTGCGTGCCGACGTGCTGGCGCTTGGGCGGAATCCGCCGCCGCCGCCGTCCCTTGAACCTTTCCCGTCGGTCGAGGCCGCGCGACTTGACCATGGGTCGCTGGAGGCCAGGGGCCGCGAGGATCTTAAGTCGGGGAGATGGGGCGTCGTGATTTTTGCCGGAGGCGCCGCGACCCGTTTCTGGGCCGGTGCCGGCGAACATCCTCAGGCTGCGGCGGTTATGGCGCGGTACGGCGGAAGCGCTCCAAAGGGATTGTTCCCGGTGTGCGAGCGCAGTGGTCGCTCCTTCCTGGACCTTTTTGCGGCGCAGATGATCGCGTCCGGCCGGGAGTGCGGCAGGTTCGCGCCCCTGGTGCTGATGGCCAGTTCAGGCACTGCCAGGGCGCTTCGGGAGTGGGTGGACAACGGAACCCCGCGAGAGTGGTTCAGCCGGCACGTGCTGGTGATGGAGCAGGCGGAGCATCCAAGGCTGGACATGGACGGGGACCTGATCGTCAGACCGGACGGGTCGCTGGTGTTCACCGGCGATGGTCATGGCGGCGTGTTTGGCGCCCTGCTCCGCCCGGCGGGCAATGGAACCAGACCTGTTGACTGGCTGCGTTCATTCGGTGTTACCGACGTTGTTCTTCATAACGTGGACAACGTGGCGGCTAACGCTCTGGAACCGTGCCGGCTTGGATTTCACGCTGCCGGTGGATATGGAATGACCCTGTCGGCGGTGGGCCGGCGGGATCCGTTCGAAAAGGTGGGCCTGGTCGCTCTGAATCGTGGTTCGAGGCGCGTGGACGTCGTCGAGTACTCGGTCTGTCCCCGGGAACTGGCGCTTGCCGTTGACGGTGAAGGCGCGCCGCTGTTCAAGGCGGCCCACATCAACACCAATCTGGTTTCTCTGGATTCCATCAGGGCCGACCTGCCCCCTACCCTCTATACCGGAAAGGAAGTGGACGTCGGCGGCAGGCTGGTTCCCGCCTGCTCACACGAGATGCTGAATCAGTCGCTGGCCGGCATGCTGGATCCGGTCCGCGTGGGCTGCCTGATCCTGGATCGTGGTGAGTTCTTTCAGCCGACCAAGAGTCTTTCGGGCGCGGATTCGCTGGTGACCACCAGAGCGTGGCTCGGTGCCCGCGGGATCGAGTGAAGCGTCCCGCTCGTCAGGGCGAAAAACCGTGATTCTTCCTAATGGCCAATCTGATTGACTACACTATGTTTTCTGGTAAAGTATGCGACCGGCCGTTAAGGCCCGTTTCTTGAGGTAGCGGTGGCAGGCTTCCGTGACATGGACAGGCTCGAGGATATGACCCTGGACGGGCGAAGGGTGCTGGTCCGGGTCGATCTGGACTGCCCCATCGACGATAGTGGAAGGGTTACCGACGATTCCAGGATTCAGATCTGTCTGCCGACCATCCGTCACCTGATTGCCGAGGGCGCGCGTGTTGTCCTTGCGTCGTCACTGGGCTCGCCGGGCGGGCGACGCAACGGGCGGCTTTCGATGGCCCCGGTGGCCGAGCGGCTCGCCGAGATCCTCGACTGTGACATATATCTGCCTGAAGACACGGTCGGTGAGGGCCCCTGGAAGGTCATCATGGAGCGGGTCGAGGGCGAGGTCGTCCTGCTCGAGAATCTCGGTTTTCATGCCGAGGATGAGAGAAACGACGACCTGTTCGCCCAGCGGCTGTTCGGTCTGGCCGACGTGTTCGTCAACGAGGCCTTCCGGCTGTCGGATCGCGAACTCGCATCGACGGTTGGTGTCGCGGGTCTTTTTAATGAGAAGACGGTCGGCATCCGCTTCCGCAGGGAAGTCGAGATGCTGTCCAGGGTGACCGCGTCCGCGGATTCCCAGCTCGGAGTTATCTTCGGTGGTGAGGATGACAGTTTCGCCCTTGAGTATCTTACCGGTCAGCTTGGCCGTGTTCAGAGGGCGTTCATCGGCTCCAGGGTTGCTCTTCCTTTCCTCGCGGCCAGGGGCTTTCCGACCGGCTGCGTGAAGGTGGACAAGGACAAGGTCGAGGCGGCGGGCAAGATACTTTCCAGGGCGCAGGTTCGTGGCGTTGATATCGTGTTGCCGGTGGACGTGGTTGTGAAGCCGTCCGGGGCGGGCGACGACGATGCGTTCACGGTTCGCGCCGACGGGATTCCCGCCGACTGCGAAGTGATGGATATCGGCCAGGTCACGGTCGAGACCTTCCCTGCGACGTTCCTGACCGGTCGGGATGGCGCCAGGAAGCCGGTGCGGACGCTGGTCTGGCACGGTGCCCTCGGTCGGGTCGGGACGCCGGCGTTTTGCGAGGGATCCGCCAGGGTTGCCAAGCTGGTCAGCAGGTCTGCGGCATGCGCCACCGTGATCGGTGACGAGATGGCCGAACTGGTATCCCGACTGGTGTTGACCCCGTTCTTCGCGCATGTCTCCGCTGGCGGGGACGTTGGTGTGAAACTGATGCTCGGACGGGAACTGCCCGCGATAAAAGCGATTTGTGGAGGGTTGTGATGTCGACCAGGAAGTATCTTGTTGCGGGTAACTGGAAAATGAACCTGGATGTCAGGACCGCGGCTGATCTGGCCAGGGGCGTCGTGTCCCGGGCGGCGCGGTTTCGTGGCGTTGATGTTGTCGTGTGCCCGTCGGCGGTTCTGATCCCCGGAGTGGCGCGGGTGCTGGAGGGGTCGAACGTGGCCCTGGGTGGACAGGACCTCAGTGTCGAGGAGGCCGGGGCCTTCACTGGCGAGACGAGTGCGGCCCAGCTTCTCAGCACCGGTTGCAGGTACGTGATCGTGGGTCACTCCGAGCGCCGTGAATACCACTTCGAGTCAGATGAGCTGGTCGGCGCGAAGGTGAAGCGGGCCCTCGGTTCGGGCCTTATTCCGATCTTCTGCGTTGGCGAGAAGCTCGCCGAGCGCAAGGCCGGCAAGACCTTTGAACGGATTGAACGGCAGGTCCGGGTTGGTCTCGACGGTCTTGATTCGACTGCCATGGCTAACGTGGTGGTCGCGTACGAACCGGTATGGGCAATCGGGACCGGCGAGGTAGCCACCCCCGCCCAGGCCGAGGAAGTACATGAGTTCATCCGTGGGATCCTGAAGGGGATGTTCGGCGCAGAGGTTGCCGGCGCCACCAGGATTCTTTACGGCGGTAGTGTCAAGGCCGATAACGCGCGCGACCTGATGGCGTGCCCGGACGTGGACGGCGCCCTCGTTGGCGGCGCCAGTCTCAAGGCCGAACAGTTTGGCGGAATCATCGAGGCTACAGGAGTTTGAACATGGGTTTTGTAACGGTACTGCTGGTCGTTCTGCACATCGTCGTTTCGCTGTTGCTGATTGTGATCGTGCTTGTCCAGCCCGGTAAGAGCGGCGGCATGGGCGCGGCGTTCGGCGGCGGCTCGTCGTCGTCCGTGTTCGGCGGTCGCGGCGCCACGACGTTCCTGTCCAAGGCGACCGGCATTCTTGCCGGGGTTTTCTTTGTTCTTTCGATCGCGCTGGCGGTTATCAATACGAACGACAGCGTCACGGCCGGAATAAAGGAAACAGCGGCGGAATCGGATAGCGTGCCTTACGTCCCGCCGGCCCCGGTTGAAGGCGAGTCCGTCCCGGCCGCGCCTGCCGAGGCGCCCGCGCCGGCTCCGGTCGAGGCAGCGGCCCCGGCTGCGGCCCCGGCTGCGGCTCCTGCCGAAGCAGCGGTTCCTCCCGCGGCCGAGGCGCCGGCCCCCGCTCCTGCTCCCGCCGGCGGCAACTGACCAGTCGTCAGGGATTGTTTCACGTGAAACATTTTGACCGACCCCCAGTCGTGATCGCGCTTGCGAACCAGAAGGGGGGCGTCGGCAAGACCACAACCACCGTGAATCTCGCCGCATCTCTTGCGGTCTACGAAGTACCGACACTCCTCGTTGACATGGACCCACAGGCAAACGCGAGTCTTGCCTTCGGCCTCGATTATCGTGCCGGAGGGGGCCATGTCTACGATTTGATGCTGGGCAGGCTTTCGTTCGATCAGGTGGTCCGGAAGACCGAGCTGGAGTCGCTGGACATCATTCCTTCCCACCCCGATGTCGTGGCGGCCGAGGTGGAACTGGTCGGCCTGGAGGACCGGACGCTTCTGCTGCGTCAGGCGCTTTCCCTTGCCGCGGACCGTTATGCCGTCGTATTGATAGATTGTCCGCCCGCGCTGGGATTCCTTACCTTGAATGCTCTGGTCGCCGCCAACCATGTCATCGTTCCAATGCAGTGCGAGTTCTACGCGCTCGACGGGCTCGTCAGGCTGGTCCAGACCATAGACCTGACCAGGCGTTCCTGGAATCCGGGGCTCGACATCCTGGGGCTGGTTCTGACCATGTTCGACGCGCGTGCCCGCCTGAGCCATCAGGTTGCCGAGGACGTCGAGCGTCACTTCCCCGGAAAAGTCTTCAAGACAAGGGTTCCCAGAAATGTGCGTCTCGCCGAGAGTCCTTCACACGGGAAACCGGTTATACTCTTCGACGTGAGGGCATCGGGCGCCACGGCGCACATGGAGCTTGCCGCCGAACTGCTCGCACGCCTCAATCTGAACTGAACAAACCGGGGGTCCCGATGAATCCGAAAAGGTCCGGCCTTGGAAAGGGCCTGTCCACGTTGTTCCCGTCCGGCGTGGCCTCGTCGGGCACCATGGAGTGTCCTGTCGATCGAATCGACGCCAACCCCTCCCAGCCGCGTACGCGGTTCGACGCCGAGGCTCTCGATGAACTCGCCGAGTCCATCCGCGAGGCCGGCATCATTCAGCCGCTGGTAGTATCGGAGACCGGCGACGGTCGTTACGCGCTGATCGCCGGCGAACGGCGTCTGAGGGCCGCGAAACAGGCCGGACTGGTCTCGGTGCCTGTTGTCGTCAGACAGGCCGCCGGCGAAAACGCCTTCGTGATCGCACTGGTCGAAAACATACAACGCGAGGATCTCGATCCCGTCGAGCAGGCGAGGGCATTCTCGCGACTTGCGAATGATTTCGGAATGACCCAGGACGAGATCGCGACCCGGGTAGGTCGCCGCAGGACCACAATCGCCAACTCTCTGCGTCTGCTGAAGCTGGAACCGGATGTACTCGCCGCGATCTCGGATGGAAGGCTGGCGGAGGGCACGGCCAGAGCGTTGATAGGCCTCGAACCCGAGCGCCAGAGATCCCTTCTCAAGACGATTCTTGCAGGCGGGCTCACCACGCGAGAGGTCGAGGACCTGGTTAGAAAATCTCCGTCCGTCGGCAGGCCTCGTGGTCAGCGTCAGGCCCCGGCCATGACTGCATACTTCTCGGGCGCCAGACAGGAAATCGAGGAAATCATCGATCTTCCGGTATCGATCAGTTTTCGCGGCAATAGTGGTAAGGTATTGATTTCATTCAATAATCTGGCTCAGTTCAAGCGTCTCAGGGAGCAGTTGTCCACACTTGGGTCAGGCGATGGCGAGGATAAGGAGCCATCCGCACAGAAGTCCCGCTGACGCCGATATCCAGACGATTCCCTGCCTGCCCGCGAATCTTCCCTCGCGCGTGACAGACCTGGCTGCCCCGATCACTGTCACCGGTATCCACGCCAGAAACAGAAGACCCGCGAGTCCGGAGAGCCACGGGTTCGGGAGAGTGGTGGCCTGAAGCTGCGCCAGGTTTTCGTCGGCGTCCGAGCCGGGACCTCCGGGCAGCGATTCACCAACCATCAGAGTCGCGATGTCCCGGTTTATCTGTTCCAGAACATCCCTGTGAGGCGTCAGAAACCACCTTGAGGCAAGAATGGCCCCACGGGCCTCTCTGAGGGCCATTAAAGCCGTTTTGTCGTCGCCAGCGGCCCGGAACCCTCGGGAGATGTCCAGAAGGCCTTCAATCGCATTGTACGAGGTCGATGAAAATGGCAGGTACCACCGGGCCGCCCGCGCGAAGTGATCGATCGCCGCGTTGTCGAGACCTGTATCGCGGCACTGCCGGGCTATGGTCAGTTCCTCGCGTCCCGACAGGTAGACGCGCGCCACTGGAACCGACAGCAGCACCACCAGTCCGGGGATGATCAGGAAGAACCGGCTTGGGACCGTCATCACGAGAAGTCCCTCCGTCTGAAGATCAGTGCGCCGGCGGCCTGGAAGAGCAGGCAGTAGGCGGCACAGTAGAAAATGCAGGATCCGACATACTCCCAGGTGATCGGGACCTTGAGAATCAGTTCGGCGCCGACGTTGAACACGGACATGTCAGGGAACAGGGCGACGGTCGCTTTGGCAACCATTCGTGCCGGCATGTTCTGAGCAAGAACCCCCTTCTGGGCTGCCAGCAGTTCGTTCAGGACCGGCATCGAACTGCCCACGATGAACACACCGAAAGTGAAAACTCCAGACAGGACCGGACTGGTGAAAGTGGAGAAGAAGATGGCCACGGCGGTGATGAGCGCGGCCTGTGTCCATACCAGCGCGAGCGCCTGCACGATACCGGCGGGAATCCCGACGCCCCGGGCGAGCAGGGAGATGATCCAGCCCGCGGACATGATGAGAAGCGATACGAGCAGAACCGCCAGCAGCCCGGCGAACTTGCCGACCAGGACCTCGGTGCGCCGCACCGGCTTGGGCAGAATCAGATAGAAAGTTTTGCGGTCGATCTCCTTGTAGACGAGGATGACGCCCATTGTGATGGCGATCACCACCTCCAGCAGGGATATCGTGGCAAGTCCGAAGTCTATCAGGACGCGCTCTGTCTGGCCCCGCACCGCCAGGCCCGATATCGCGATCGAGGTCACGATAAGGCCGAAAGCCGCGATGCCCATGCCGACAAAGGCGCGATTCCTTACCGCCTCGAGCACCGTGTTGCGCGCGATCGCAATGATCCTCCGCATCGAGCCAACGATTTCAGCGAGCATCTGCACCTCCGCCGGCCGGGGACGCGGCCTCGTTCACGAACAGGTTTTCAAGGGAAATCCTGCGGTCGCTGACGTTGAGTATGGAGGCGCCGGCCGAGACGAGCGCGACGATGAGCTGGTCCGAATGCGCGGCCGCGCAGACGAAACGGACCGAGTCCGTGCCATAGCTGTCGCTTCTGATGACGCCCGGAGCGCTGACGAACGGATGGAAATCGATCGCGCCGCCAGCAAGGATCTCGCGCTCGCTGCCGCCTGTTCCGAGGAGTTCGGCCAGGGCGCCTGACGCCTTGATGACGCCGCGATCCAGGATGACGACCCGATCGCACAGGCGTTCTATGTCCGTCAGGATATGGGACGAGAAAAACACCGTCTTGCCGGCGGTCCTCAACTCCGCAATCAGGTCCGTGACCTCTTTGCGACCAATCGGATCCAGCCCTGACAGCGGCTCGTCGAGAATAACCAGCTCGGGGTCGTTCAGAAGCGCCTGCGCGATCCCGGTCCGTTGAAGCATTCCTTTGGAAAACTTCCTGAGCGTGCGGTTCCTCGCCTCATGCAAGCCCACTCTTTCGAGCAGGTTGTTGGTCCGCTCACGCCGGAGCTGGGCGGGCATGCCGAAAAGCCGCCCGAACGCGTCGAGCAACTCTACCGGAGTCAGGTAGTCGTAAAAATACGGTTGCTCGGGCAGGAAACCGATTCTCGCCTTGATCGCGATCGAGCCCGGGTCGCCGCCCAGCAGGGAGATCCTTCCGGACGTCGGCCGAATCAGTCCCGTCAGCATCTTGATGGTCGTCGTCTTGCCGGCGCCGTTCGGTCCGAGAAAACCGAAGATCTCGCCCCTGCCGACAGAAAACGACACCGACCTGACCGCCTCGACCTTCCTGCGTCTGAAAGGCGTTCTGAAGGTCTTGCTGAGTTCCTCAACTTTGATGATCTCGTCCAAGTCAACCCTCCGGGGTGCCCGCGAGCCCCGTCTGTCCGGAGACCGTCGCGAGCGCTTCGATGACCCGCCACGCCTGGGCATCGGTCATCTCGTCGAACATCGGAAGCGCGATTGTGTTCATGGCGAGCCGGGGCCCCGACCCATCGCTTGAAGCCGCCAGGGCCGCGATCCTGGATCGGAACATGGACTGCATCGACAGCGACTGCGCGGCCGGACCCGCGGCAATTCCGTGTTCCGCCAGACCCGCGATAACGATGCTCGGATCAAGTTTCGTCTCGACGACGAAGGACTGGAAGGTGTTGCCCGGCAGAAGATGGCCGGCCGGCACTCTGACAAAGTCGAGTCTTTCGAGCCCTTCGAAGTAAACCTGTGCGATGCGTCCGCGCAGCCGGATGGAATCCTGGAGGCGCGCCAGTTGAACACGCCCGACAGCCGCGCAGATATCGCTCAGGCGCAGATTCAGGCCGACATCATGGAAGATATCGCCGTAACCCTTTCCAACGCGGCCGTAGTCGTGCCAGAGGCGCAGCCGGCGCGCGGTGTCGCCATCGGCCACGACGCAGCCGCCCTCGCCGGTGGATATCGACTTTCGGGGATGGAACGAGAAGCATGAGACTTCCCCCACCGTGCCGACAGCAGCACCCGAGGCGGTCAGTCCGCCAAGCGCGCACGCTCCGTCCTCGATGACCCGTACCGATGGCGGGCATATCGCCGCGATGCCCTCGACGTCGGCCGGTATCCCGAATGGATGGACTACGACCACCGCTTTCGTGGACGGGGTCAGGCGGCGCGCGACCGATTCCGGGGTGATCGACAGCGTCTCGAGATCAACATCGGCTGGAACCGGCAGGGCGCCCAGGAACAACGCCGCATGGGCCGCGGCCGGGAACACGAAATCCGGCACGACCACCTCGTCCCCGGGTCCAGTCCCGGCGGCCATCAGCGCGAGCAACAGCGCGGCGCCTCCGCTGGAGACGCAGACCACATCGCGTCCCCCGAACTTCGCTGACAACTCGCGTTCCAGTTCGGCTGTCTCCGGACCACTGGCGATGTGGCGCGATCGCAGAACCCGGACCACCGCGCTCACTTCGTCGTCCGTGATGTTAGGACGCGCAAGAGGCAGCGGGGCGGGCGGATCGACCGGGGCGCCATCTCTCATGCCTGTTGCTCCCTGTACCATTTGATCGTCTCGACCAATCCTTCTTCAAGGTTCCACCGCGGCTCGTAACCGAGCATCCGCCTGGCCTTGGAGATGTCGGGAATGCGCAGTTCCACGTCGGCGTAGGGCCAGTCCTTCAGAACCAGACTGGAGGAAGAACCGGTCAGCCGGATGATCTCCCTGGCAAGGTTGTAGATCGTGATTGTGCTGCGCGGATTTCCGACGTTGAAGGCCTCGCCGACCGCCTCGTCGCGCTCCATCACCATGACCAGGGCCTCGATGATGTCGTCGATATAGCACCATGCCCTGATCTGGCTTCCGTCATTGTGAACGGTCACGTCCGAACCGCGCAGCGCGCTGACGATGAAGTGGTGTATCGCGCCCTCGCCGACCTGCCGTGGCCCGAAGATGTTGAAGGGCCGGACAGACACTGCCGGGAGGCCGTATTGCCTGCAGTAGTTCAATGCCAGGTGTTCCGTGGCGAGTTTGCTGACCGCATAGGTCCACCGCGCCTCGCCCACCGCCCCGAGCGATGTGATGTCGCCCTCGGTGACTTTGTAGGCGTACTGCCCGAAGACTTCCGATGTCGACAGATCAATGAACCTGTGGATTGTTCCCAGTCCGGTTGCCACGTCGAGGGCGTTCATCGTGCCCTGCAGGGCGACCTTCATGGTCAGAACCGCGTTTTTCATGACCGTGTCCACGCCGGCTATCGCGGCCATGTGGAATATCACGGTGCAACCCTGCGCCGCCTCGCGCAGTGCCGCGCAGTCGAGCACGTCGCCGCGCACCAGCCTGACGGAAGGGCATTGTGCCAGCGGGGTCTTTTCGAACGCGTTCCTGTGCAGGTTGTCGAAGATGACGATGTCGTGCTGGTCTTTCAGACGCAATGCGAGCGACGAACCTATGAAACCCGCGCCGCCAGTGATCAGAATCCTGTGTCTCAAGATATCCCCCGCGCCGGTCACCTGGATCGGCTGTCCGCGTCAACTCCCTGGAACAGTTCGTACGTCTCAAGCCCCCGGTCGTCCAGCAGGGCGAAAAGGGCGACGGGGATATGCGAGTAATGGCCCCGCCATCTCGCCTCCTCCATTCGGATCCCATCGGCGATCGTGTCTGAAAGCGAGGCGATGCGTCTTTGCAGCTGGTTCCGCTGATCCTCGGAGGCTTCGTAGTATTTCTGAAGAGCGTATGCGACAGCCAGTCCGTCTTCATGTCCCCGCTGGAACAGTTCCGCCACGAAGTTCGGATCGATGTTCGAGCCCGGGATACCGGCCGCGGTCACGAAGTGATCGCGTGCCTGCAGTCTTGCCAGCGCCTTCTCATCGTCGGTCGAGCCGCGGAATTCGAAATACAGGTTGAAGCCCAGGTCCATGTGCATCTGCCAGTCGCGCGGAAACCTGGCCAGTCCATCCTTCAGGAAGCGGTTCGCGATGGCAACGGTGTCGTCGTCGATCATCTGACCCAGCTTCACCGCCTGAGCCGACCAGAGATATATGCGTGCATTGTCGGGATCCAGACCGGTGATGGCGTCGTAATAGTTGGTCAGCCAGGTGAAACGGCGGTCGCTGAAAAAATGAGAAAGGAAGTACGAATGTGCCCTTATGAACAGCATGTCGGCAAGGGCCTTCTGGTGACCTGCCGACATCACCCTGAGCACAACCAGAGGCGGAAGATACAGGGTCTCGGCGGCGCCCCGATCACCAAGCGTCGAGAAGGTCAGCATCTCCTCGCCGGAAAGCTGACCGGTGGAAATCCGATGCGCGATCCCGGGGTCGCGGATGGGATTCATGCGCGCGTGCTTCATCTCGACTAAAGCGATCCTGGTGCCGGCGAAACCTAGAACGACCAGCGCCAGCATGATAAAAGTCACGGCGGTGATTCTGTCTGTAGCGAACCACGGCTTCAGAAATCTGATCACCGGACTCTTGTCGTATTCGCGGCCGAACGGCATTCCCCACCCCTGCCTTGATGGCACACGGAAATCAACGAGGAATGATATCATACCGCCGATTGCGGTACGTCTTATTGTTCCGGCCCTCCGGCCCGCCGGGGAAATAGGACATTCAATCCGGAGTGAACGTGCTTTTTATCTGCCTCGCAAGTCTTGCCGCGGCGCTGGTTTCCATCGCCCTGTCCATCATCGCGGCCTCGGCCCGGCATTCCCGGCCGGATCCCGGCCCGGTGACTGACCAGCCGCTGCTGGTCGTGGCAGGAGCATCACGCCCCGGCGCCCTGGACTCATCCACCGTGCGCACGCTGGCGGCGGTTTCGGGGGCCGTTGCCCTGAAGTTCCGCGTTGGAAGGGTGGAGGGCGAAAACGGCGCCTCATCCCTGGTCGACTCTGTACGTCGGGAATTCCCCGGGTTCGACGCGGTTTCGATCGCGGCAGTAACCGATTCACGCAGGGTGGCCGAGCCATGTCTGGTAGCTTCGGCGGCGGCGTCGACCACCGGTGATCCAGTCTTGATCCTGGCCGCGTCCGCGAGGCCTCCGGCTTCGTCGATAAGGTCGATCGCTTCGGTCTTGCCGGGTGACGCGGTCTGTTCCGCTTTGCCGGTAAGGATGCCGTCTGAAGCAGGCCCTTTTTCGGTTCAGGCTGACATGGAGCGCATGTCACCGGTTTATTTCGGTCTTTTCGGTCCGGTCGGGGTACTGCCGACCATGGTCATGCTCGGGCGTGAACGCTTTGAAAGGACTATCGGGGAACCGCTGGCGATGAATCGCCACTCCGCCGGGGCCGCTGTCCATGCCGCATGCCCTGCCGACCAGTTCGTGCCGCTGCCGCTGCCCGTGTCTTATCCGTCGACCCTGGCGATGACTCACCTGGCGGTGCTTTCGAGAGTGTCCGCTGGACGTTATGCGCTGTGCTGCCTTTCGCTTGCCGCGGCACCGATGTCACTGGCGGCAATTGTCGTTTCCATGTTCGTCAATCCGGGGTTCCTGCCGCTGGCGTTGCTCTCCCTGGTCATGTCGATCTGTGCCAGGATGGTGGCGGGCGCGGTCATCGTTCGTGGCAACGGCGCCTTCCTGTCGGCTCTGTCTTCGGCGGCGCTGACGCCATTTACGGACTTTCCGGCCCTGATCCGGGCCATGGCCGCCGCGGGAACGCGCAGGGTAAGAATGGGCGCCGTGGATTGCAGGATTCACTCCAACGGGCTTCTTTCGCCGTCGGCGGATCGCGATGTGTACGGGGTTGTGTGATGAAGAAGCTGTATGCGGGCATTGATTCGGGTAATTCCAAGACCGCATTCGCGTGCGTCACGTCGGACGGCGCCCTGGTTTCCAGCGGGCTGGCGCCGGCGTCGAACTATCAGACGCTCGGGCGGGCCGGCTGCCTGGCCAGGCTGCGCGCAGTGGTCGCGCCGCTGAAAAACCTTCTTTCCGAAGGCGGTCACGCAATAGAAGGCTTCGGCTTCGGGCTTGCCGGTCTGGATCGGCCCAGGGACTTCGCGGTCCTGGACGGCATAGTGAAAGAGTTGCTTCTCGAATTATGCGGTTCCGATGCGCCGCTGCCGCCCATCGTCATCCTCAACGATGCATTCCTGTCGCTGCGCGCGGGCACCGTCGACGGTGTGGGCGTGGCCGTGTCGGCCGGAACCTCGGGCAACTGCGTCGGCATGAACGGCGATGGCGTCCGAGTGCAGATTGGCGGCATCGCTGCCGAACTCGGGGACGGTGGCGGCGGCTTCGACATTGCCCTGGCGGGTTTGAGGGCCGCGGGCCGTGCGCGCGACGGACGGGCGCCGGCCACGATGATCTCCGACCTGTACATGCAGGCCCTGGGAATCGCTGACATCGCCGATGTGGTCGACTTCATGATACCCGGGAACACTCCGCCCGAAATCCCGGCCGGGATGCAGTCGGTTCCGATGGACATCGAGCAGCCGATTCCGCCCATGATCGGGATGCTGGCTCCACTTGTATTTCAGGCGGCGGCGCATGGCGATATCGTCGCTCACGATATTCTGTCCGGCTTCGGCAGGGATCTCGGAGTCGCCGCCCGGGTCGCCGCGTTCAAGCTCGGTTTCGGCCGGGATGATTCATTCAGGCTGGTGCTCGGAGGCAGCGTTCTCCAGAAGGCGACCGACCAGACGTTCAGAAATGCGCTTGTGCAGGAAGTCAGTTCGATGTATCCGGAAGTAAAGGTTCATACCCTTGTCGAGCCGCCGCTGGCGGGTGCCCTGGTGTATGCCTTCGATGCTGCCGGCGTCGGCGTCGCGCCGGCCGTCAGGACAAAGATCTCGGAAGTCGCCGGAGGACTCTTCGCATGAAAAGACTTGTGCTTCTCGCAGCCATCCTGCCGGTCCTGGCCTTCGGGTGCTCGACCGCGACATACAATGTCCGCGTGATGCTGCCTTCCAGGGCCGACGTGATGCGCGACCGCCAGAGGGTCGTCATCGGGGACATCTCCGGTCCATGGGGATATGAACTGGCCAGGGTGCTTTCCGAGGCGATCTCCAATGCCAGATTCCATACGCTGATCGACCGCCAGAACGAACGGATCACCGCCGAGGAGTTTGAACGCAGCCTTCAGACCGGTGGCTATATCGATCCCGACCAGGTCGGCGAGGTTGGCGCGACGGTCGTCGTGTCCGGCACCACGGAGCGCGGCGAGTACTCGATCGAACGGGAGCGGCGCGTGGTGAAGAAGTGCGTCGAGACCAACGACGAGGGCGAGTGCATCAGGACCCGCATGGTTTACTATTTCGATCAGCGCGAGTCCTGCGTGACCAACCTCTCTGTCAGGGTGACGCGGGTGGCTGACAACGTCATTCTTTTCGAGCGCGGGTTCCAGGGGTATTCGAATCTGTCCAGGACCGCCGAGGGTGACTGGCCGCCACGCCATGAATCGCAACTCTGTTCCAACGCCTTTTACGAGGCATCATCCGACTCGGTCACGTGGGTGACTCCGTTCTCGTCCGTGGTCAGGCTCGAATTCCGCAGGATCAAGAAGTCCGAATCGACGGCACGCGCGCTGGATTTCGTCGAGGCGTCGATGTTTGACAAGGCGGCGGGTCTGTTTGAGGCGGCACTGGGCGATCCAGGGCTGGACGAGGACGAGATCGGCTGGGCGAGATACAATATCGCGGTCATTCGATGGGCCCAGGGGGACTACAGTGGGTGTGTCGATCAGGCCGGCATGGCGCTTGATGCGCTGGGTGCCGAGAACCTGGTCGTGGAGGTCAGGAACAGGTGTGTCCAGTACGTGAGATAGGAAGATTCGTTCTGGTGGCATGCCTGGTGGCGTCCACATTCCAGGTCGGGTGTGCCGCCGCATCGCGCAGCGTGCTTCCCGGTGCGGTCGCCGCATCGAAGAAGGCGGTCCCTGAATGGGTCGATTCGGTTGAGGGCGTTCCTTGCGGCGGTGCCGAGACCTGCGTGATCGGAATCGCGAGGTGTGCCGGTGACGGTTCGTCAGCCCTTGATGCCGCCCGGACGTCCGGATACGCCCGGCTCGCCTCGATGGCCTTCCCGGTCGATGTCGCGGGTGAATGGCGCGACCTGCAGACCATCGAATTGTCCGGCGGCGGAGAGAAATCGCGTACCACGATCAGCGACGAGGTTAGGGCCGAGCTCGGGGGCCGCGTGTCCGGAGCCCGAGTGGTGGATGAATACTGGTCGCTTCGACGGGTTCACAACGTCCACGGCGTTTCCGACTGCTACGACGGTTGGTCCCTGCTGGCGATGTCGACGACCGAACTCAAGTCGCTGTACCCGCGTGAACTGCAGCGGTCCGGCGAGGAAGTCGAGCGTCTGTCTGCCGGTCTGGCGCCGGTCGAGGCCTGTATAAGCGCCGACGACAGACGTTTCCATGACGGAGTGCCGGTCGCTCTGTCGGTGTTCCGCGATACCGAGTCGGCGATCCCCGGCCTTCAGCCGGTTGACGGCCTCTCCCGGCTCAAGGGCCGGCTCGCGGCGGCCGAAGGCGCTTTCGGGCGCAGGATTTCGTTCACGGCCGCCGTTTCAGGCGTTGATACGGCTACTGTAACCTCCCGTGTTGCGCTTCGGGTCGCGGCAGCCGGGTCACCTCTTACGGGTATGGAACTGGTCCTTGACGGATGCGGCCTCGACGGTCTGGTGGTGGTCACCGACGCCGGTGGCGCCTCCGAGGTCAACGTCTGTCATGAATCGTTGTTTTCCCAGTGCGCGCTCGGGATTCGTTTCAGAGGCATCTCCGGCTTCAGAACATCGGTACAGGTGCCGGCGCCGTTTTCCGGGTCCACGGTGTCGGTGGACCTGTCCGCAACCGGTTATCACAGCCAGAGGTTGAGAGGGCCGCTCACCACCCGCGCGGTCGCCGAGTCCGCCAGACTTGAGCGCGCCAGGTCCATGTCCGACAGGCCATTGATCGAGTTCAAGCTCACGGCCAGGCTGCAGGTCCGGAATCCGGTCCCATACAATGGCCGCGTGGCGATGGTCGCCGGGGACCTTGAGATCACCCTGGTCGGGTATTCCGGTGGACGTCAGGTGATTTCCTGGTCATCCGGGCACAAGTCGATCCGCAGTCTCGGACTCGATGAAGCGCAGCTTGACGCCGGGCTGGAGAATCAGGCCGGGCAGGCAATAGCGGTGGCGGTAACGTCCTTTCTGGACTCGATGTCGGGAAAGCAGTCTCGTTGACCTGTACGTTCCCTTGGGATTTCTGGTAGATTTCCGCCCTGGTTTTTCCTGGAGGCATGGCAATGTCGATAAAGGTTTTTGTCTTCAAGGATTTCGACGCGATCAGCGAATCCGCGGCGAATCTGGTTAAACAACGTATCGCCGCCGGCAGGGCCGACGGTACTCCTTTCGTGCTGGGACTCGCTACTGGAAACAGCCCCACCGGCATGTACAAGCATCTTGCACGGGCGGTCAACCGCGGCGAGATGGAGCCGTCGATGGTTCGCACCTTCAACCTCGACGAGTACGTGGGTCTGCCGGGTAACAACGCCCAGGACAGGGCCACCCACCCCGAAAGCTATTCGTATTTCATGATTCAGGAATTCTTCGGCCTGATGTCCAGGAAATTCAGATCGACCAGGGTTCCGGCGGGAACGCTGATTGACCAGCACACGCTCGTCGCCGAACTCGCGGCGCATCCGGAATGGTGGCGTGAGTCGGGCTCCGGCCGCGGCAGGGCGATCGCGATAGATCCCGGCGCCGGTGGTTACCCAGGGTGGATTCGCGATCACGTCCTGTCCGATTACGACCGCCAGATCCAGGCTGCGGGAGGTGTCGACCTTCAGGTGATCGGTGTGGGAGGCAAGGGACACGTGGCCTTCCACGAGGCCGGTATTGAATTCGAAGGCAACCGGATGCTGCTGGTCCGGCTGGACGACAACACGGTCGACAACGCGGTCAGGGACGGGCATTTCCGCAGTCGGGAGGACTGCCCCCTTTACGCGGTCAGCATGGGCGCGCAACTTGTGTTCGAGGCCCGAACCGTGGTGCTGCTTGCCGAAGGTGCCAGGAAGGTCGAGCCGGTGACCAGGGCGCTGCTGGGCGAGGTCTCGTCCGATGTTCCGCTTTCGTACTGTCAGGAGTACAGCCGGCGCGGGGGCGAACTGGAGTGTTTCGTCGACGCGGTCGTTGGCGGCGAACTGCTCAAGAACGCCGCAACACTGGCAGATCGAGGGATGGAACTGATCGACATGACGGACGTGGTTGCGTCGACCAGGGTGGCGGAAATCGCGTTCGCCCGCGATCCCCGGACGGGGAAGCTCGCGTGACAGGCCCCTGGCCGGAGGTGAACCCTTGTCATATCGTTTTTCGAGGCAGGACGGGATTGACGTCGTTGCCGGCAAAGGGCTGGAGATAGCGGTTTCGAGGATTGGCGCCGAGTTGATCGGCATGACCTGGCTCCGTCCCGACGCCGACCCGGTGGCGATTCTGTGGCGTAACGGGCTGGTCGAACCACCATGTGACGGATGGTGGCGGCGGCACGCACCGGTCCTTTTCCCCATAGTGGGCGGCATTCATGACAATCGATCGGTCACCTCGGAAGGCGTGGCCGTTCACTTCGAAGGTCTTCACGGATTCCTTCGGAACAGAAGCCTTGAGGCCATAAAGGCTGAACAGGTCGACGACGGCTTCCTGCTGTCTTACCGCCTCGTGTCCGATGAGAAGACCCTCGAGATGTTTCCCTGGGATTTCGAGGTGATCGTCGGGTACCTGATCTCTGGAACCACGGTCACTCAGGAACTGACGGTCCGCAACACTGGAACCCGGCCCATGCCGTTCCAGATCGGGTGGCACCCCGGAATCAACGTGCCGCTCGGGTCCGGCGGGAAGAAGGACTGTCTGCTGCGCCTTCCCGAAGGACGCGTGGTCAGGATGCTGAACGACGCGAACTGTCATCTGACAGGCGAGGCGCTGCCTTTTGAGTCGTCGGGGGTCTTCGAATTCAATGAACGCGAACTCGAACTGACCTACATGTTCGACGTATCGGCGGTGCCGCCGGCCGACCGGCTGGTCCAGATCGAGGATCCACGCGCGGCAGCCCGCGTCACGGTGTCCTTCCCGGACTATCCGCACCTTGGCGTCTGGTCGGATGCCGGGGCGCCTTTCATCTGCGTGGAGCCGTGGCAGGGCATGGACGACAGCGTTGTTCAGGAGCCGTTTGACAGGAAGTTCGGTGTTGTTATTCTGATGCCCGGATGCGCCCAGACGCGTCGGGCCGCGATTTCGGTTCAAGGAACAGAGGTGTGAAAGCGATGAGACCTGGAAATCTGGTGATCGGGCAGTCAGGAGGCCCGACCGCGGTGATCAATGCATCCCTGGTCGGCGTCATCCGCGAGGCGAAAAAACACGACGTGGTCAGGAATGTGTACGGCATGCGCTGGGGCATTCAAGGCTTCATGGAAGAGGCGATGATCGACCTCGGAAAGGAACCTGACGACAGGCTGGAACTGTTGAGCAGAACTCCATCCTCGGCGCTCGGTTCCTGTCGCTTGAAGCTGAAGGATGAACACCTTCCCAGGGTCCTCGAGGTGATCCGGAAGCATGACATCCGTTTCTTTTTCTATATCGGCGGCGACGACTCGCAGAACACGACGCATCGCGTGGTCGAGTACTGCAGGGCGCAGGGTTACGAGATCTACGGCATCGGGATCCCGAAGACAGTCGACAACGACCTCTTCGGCACCGATCACACTCCGGGCTACGGATCGGCCGCACGGTACGTCGCCCTTTCGGCCCAGCAGGGCGGAATCCTGGCAAGGGACATGCAGAAGGTTGATCCGGTGTGCGTGTACCAGGCTGTCGGTCGGGACGCCGGCTGGCTGGCGGCGGCCGCCGCGCTGGCAAAACGGTACGAGGATGATCCGCCCCACTTGATCTACATTCCCGAGCGCCCTTTCACGAAGGAGCGGCTCTTCGCCGACGTGGAACGTTGTTACTCGAGGTACGGGTTCGTGTCGATCGTGGTGGGCGAGGGTATAGCCTTCCCGGATGGGACCCCCGTGTCGGGGACACAGACGTTCGACAAGTTCGGCAACCCGGAGTTCGGGGCCATGGGCGGCGCGTCGGCCGCCATGGTGGTCAAGAATCTGGCTTGTGACCATCTCGGCTGTCGCGGCGAGTTCCAGATCGTGGAGTCGCTCCAGATGGCAGGCATGGATCGGGCGTCCGAGGTCGACCGCCACGAGGCCCTCATGGCCGGTGTCGAGGGGGTGCGTCTTGCGGTGTCCGGTAAATCGGGGTTGATGGTATCGTTCGAAAGGGCACCTGGCGACGTCTACGAATGTCGCTACGTGGCGGTTCCCCTTCTGAAGGTGAACGAGGGCAAGCAGACGATGCCCGACCGTTTCATCGACGACGAAAACAGCTTCGTGACGCCGGCATTCCTGGACTACCTCAGGCCGCTGGTCGGCGAGTTGCCTGAAATGGGGCGCCTGTCGTATACGGGGATTTGACGTGTCTGAAATCTCAAAACAAAACACGGAGATACCAATGCCATCTTTCGAATACCGGAATGGACGATTTTACAGGGACGGCGAGCCCTTCTACTTCATCGGAGCCGAGTATCAGTACTACCGTGACAAGCGTTCCAACTGGGCGGCCAGACTGGACCAGCTCAAGGCCGGACACGTCAACGTGATCTGTTTCTACACGCCCTGGCGTCACCATATCGTCCACAATCCGGTCGACGGATCGATCTCATACGACTTCGATGGCAGGACGTTCGACTCGCGCGACCTCAGGACGTTCCTCAAGCTGTGCCAGGAGCGCGGCCTTTACATGCTGGCCAAGCCCGGTCCGTTCGTTCACTCGGAACTGAACATCGGCGGCCTTCCGGACGTGACCTCCCCCTCGTTCAACCCCGGAATCGATCCCGTTCGCATCTACAACGGCCGGGAACTGTACTGGGAGTATGACAACACGCAGCTTCCATCGCCCCACGACCCGCTGTTCGACGAGCTTGCCAGGAACTGGCTGGGCGAGGTCGGGAAGGTTCTCGAGCCTTACTGCGCGCCGCACGGAAACATCATTGCCCTTCAGCTTCTCGACGAGACGATCTACTGCACGTCGAACGACGCGCCCTGGCACTTCGGGTACGATGCGCCGGATATGAAGGCCTTCCACCGCTTCGTGGCGGAAAAATACGGCGATCTGGCCCGATACAACGAGATTCACCACACCTCCTACAAGGCGTTTGACTTCATTCCCGCGCCGCGTCTGGAGCCTTCCGAGCCGATCGCCCGCACGCGGCACGACCTCCTCGGGATCATCGACTGGGGAGAGTTCCAGTGGCGTATCAGGCGTGACATCTACGCGCGTTACAAGGACTACCTGGGCCTGGATCTGCCGTACCTCACCAACTACGCCGGAATCACGCCTCCGATCGTGGAGAACGTCCCGGACGCGGCCGAGACCGCCACCAGGGACACGCCGGCCGAGTACGTGCGTCTTTACGCCGACTGGTGGTTCAACCAGAACCGTGTCGATCAGGACCTGGATGTGTACGAATACGGGATGATCTCGTGGCTGGGCGTGGCCGCCTACAATATCCAGGACGCATCCTCGGAGCCGGGCGAACTTGGCGCGAACGAGGTGTTTCACCGTTACATCAACACGGCACGGCGTCGCAGGGGAATCAACATCGAGGAAAACTGGGGTTTCGCAAAGCTGTACCACCCGCTTTCCGAGTTCCCGTCGATTCCGTTCTTCCAGACGCTGGCCTGCGTGGCCGGCGGCTGCACCGGCTATGTCGTCTTCACGGGGGTCAATCACGGTTACTGGCTGGACGACCTTGATAAGACTACTCAGAAGCAGCACAGGACGTTCCCGTCGCACGCCCCGATTGGCGAGAATGGCGAAATCGGTCCGATGTACCACGCCATGAGCCTGCTCAACGAGTGGTTTGCCAGGGAAGGCAAGGACTTCCTGAAGGCCGAGATGGACGTGGACGTGACGTTGCTGATCGTTCCGGAGTACGCTGCGGTCTCGTCATGGGTTCCGGATCGTGACCACTGGAAACTGCCGTGGTCGATTCCCAGGGCGGGCTTCGACGTCATCGAGCCGGCCACGTTCATATGCAATCGCAATGGCGTGAACTTCGAGATGGCCGAACTGCCGTCCCTGAAGGTCGAGTCCATGCTTGAAAGAAAGCGGCTGGCCATCCACCTGGGCTTCTTCCTGGCGCGTGGCGAACAGCAGAAGCTGGTCGACTTCGTGCGCCGGGGCGGCACGCTTCTGTGCAGCGGGGAACTGCCCGAGTTCGACGAATTCATGAACCCCTGCACCGTCTTGAAGGATTTCGTCTTCGAAGGACATCCCGGGCTGCACTACTCGACCGGGAACATCTTCAATGATGAGAACGCGTTCATGGGCAATCTGAGGGTGACAGGTTTCGAGCCCCGGCTGACATGCAGCGACGGCCTGCTCGCGTTCGTCTATCGAAACGGGGCCGACCATTTCATCCTGTTCTTCAATTTCGATCGCGACGGGGAGTTCAGGAAGACCGTCCGCGCCGGCCATGTCAAGCTTGAACTGACGGTGGGTTCGAAGACGTGCGGAGTGGTCCGTGTCAGTGACGGACGCATCAAGTCCTATCTGGTCAAGGGTGTCAACGAGTTCGAGAAGATCTCGTCCAAGGTCCGGATTTCGATGGGCGATCAGTCTTTTGAGTTCACGGGCGATCAGTCCAGGTACGACATCTGAATTTCGGCTGCGGCGCCTATTTCACCAGCTTGAACATCTTTTTGGGCGGCCACCAGAAGATCACGGCCTTTCCGCGCAGGTTTTCGATCGGAACGAAGCCCCAGTATCGACCGTCGCTGGAGTTGTCCCTGTTGTCCCCCATGCACAGGACGTGTCCCGAAGGGACGATGACGTCCGGGAAGGCTTCGTTGCCGGCTGCGGGAGACGCGAACGACATCGGGTTGTTCACCGGCCAGTCCGGGTCGTTTCTGCAGGCGTGGGATGGAGTGCGGCCCGCACCCGATATGTGCTGAGTGATATAGGTTACCTTGCCCAGGGTTTCCTTCTGGCGCTCGCAGACGCACCCGGCCAGGTTGTCGTCCGCGCAATCCCCGTCGTGCTTGACGACCTCGGTCGGGATGGGTTTCCCGTTGATGATCAGGCGATTGCCCTCAAGGCGCACGCGGTCTCCCGGAACGCCGATGACACGCTTCAAAAAGGCCTTTCCGAAGTCCCGGCCGGGAACCGGGTAATCGAATACGACCACGTCGCCGCGTTCCGGTACGGCGCCACCGACGAGATCGAAGTGCGTGAACGGGACGCGCAGGCCGTAGATGGCCTTGTTCACGAACATCTGATTCTTGATCGCAACGGTAGGTATCATCGACCCGGTCGGGATCTGGAAGGCTTCGAACAGGAAGATCCGGAAAAGCATCGCCACGACCAGGGCGACCAGGATGGCCTCGACGTATTCGCGGGACGATGCGTTCTTCAGCACGGCCTCATGCGATTTCAGCCTGCCAAGGAGTATGCCGGCCGCGGCGCTCACGGCGGCCGCGGTCGATTCGTCGGGAGATGCCTTGTGCCGGCCGATGGCCTTCTGCAGTTCCATCAGGTCGTCGGCGCATGCGCGCGCCTCACGGGCATCGAGTCTAGATCCTCGGTATTTCAGCACCTTGCGCGCCTCGGAGGCCAGCTTTCTGGACTCCCGGATTGTCATAGGCCGAATATCGTCGCTTTTCATAGGTGCCTCGAATCGAAACATCCCGGGTTATGGGAGGCCCCCGGTAAGACCGGGCAAAGAATAGAAGCCGCCATGACTAATGTCAAATTGCCACGGGGCGTTGACGCGGGGGCCACTTGATCGGAATATTAACTCCCTCTTTACCCGGTGTGCCGGGCAGTCTGGACAGTCGATGGAATCCGAGAGCCGAAACATCACGACACTGTCGGTCGACGACGTCAGGAAGCTGGTCTCGCTTCTCGGTCTGGAACGCTTTGAAGAGGCCGGACTCAATGTCAGCTTCATCACCATCGACGACGAACGGCTCAGGATGGGGCTCTCGTGGGCCGGGGTCGGAGACAGCGAGATCATCATCCGGGCAGCCGACGACAGCCCGGCATATATCCGTACGGCCAGACTTGCATTTTCCGTGGCGGGTGAAAGCGTCTCGAGACCGTACCAGATTCTGCTGAAACGAATCGTGGTATCGGTCGGAGATCGCTGCCTCGACGACCTCTTCTCGGTAGTCTGGCACGGCAAGGCCCATGCCGATCAGGAATCGACCATCAACTCCTGGAACGTGTCGGATTCCTGGGGGTCGTTCTTCTGCGGCCAGGCCATGTCCAGGAAGTTCTACGAGGCCATGCAGTTCGAGGACAACGCGTGCTTCATCGTGCACGGGGACCTTGAATGCAAATTCATCACTCCGCGTTTCAGGGCAACGCTGCCGAGGTTTTTCAACTATCCCTGGAAGCTTTTCGGAGAATCCGAGGGCGCGGATCCGCTTTCCGACCTGTCCGATCACGACGTCATTTACGGCGGTGAGGAGCGTCTCGCCAACGTGATCGAACGGATGCTGAACGATCGCGTGGTCTCCGGACCGATGATCATCAACTCCACGTGCGTTCCAGTCGTGATCGGCGACGACGTGGACAAGGTCATGGAGCGTTTCCGTGACCGCTGCGCCGACGGCATCTTCCACCTGAGTCCAAGAACCAGCGACTCGATGGAACTGATGATGCAGTATCTCGACGTTGCTCGTGAAACGGCGCTGCGCGAGACCTCGCCGGAGCCTGGTTCCATCGCGCTGGTGGGCTTCAGGGCCGGCCGCTCGCACAAGGAACTCGAATCGTTGATCGGTGACTGCGGCATCAGTCTGAAGGGTTCGATCCTTCCCAAGGCGAGCGCGCAGTTGATGGAAGAAGTCATGCGCGCTCAGACGCTCGTGCTGCGTCCAAGCGTCTTCATGATCGACATGTACGAGCGTGTGTTCCGTGGGTGCGGCCTTCGGATGATTCAACCGCCCGCTCCATTCGGGTTCGAGGGAACCGCCGCGTGGCTGGCCAGGCTTGGCGTGGTAAGCGGCAGGTCCGATCAGGTCGAAACGGTCGTGCGCGCCAATCTTGAAGCTTGTCGTGGCGAGCTGGAACAACTGCGCGTCCGCGCCTCGCGGCACGAGATGATCCTTATCGCCGATCCGGGCGAGCCGTCCAGGTTGTTCGACCCCGTCTCGCCAACCGGTCTGCCGTTGCTTCCTCTGGTGAACGAACTCGGCTACGGTCTTCGTGTGCTGGCCAGAAACGACAACCTTTCGGTTTACAGGGACTTTGTGGACAGGATCGGACAGTGGGCGGCGGAAAACGGCGCAACCGTCCGCATCGGAGGATTCGGCGACGAGGCGTCGCTGGCCGCGGAACTGGAGTCCGTGGAGTCGGGTGCGGTCTTTTCCGAATATTTCTACGACACAAGGATTTCCCGGGCCGGCCTGCCCCAGTTCTCGGCCCGCGATTTCGACATGGGATTTGCCGGCGCGATCAGGACGGCCCGCCGGTTGCTGCGTCTGGTGGAGACGCCATTCTACAGGCGGTACGGCATGTTGCCCGCGGCCGAACGCGGGTCCGCCGGCTGGTGGAGATCATGAGCCTGACCCAGACACACGAGTTCAGGATTCCATACATGGTCGGGGTGTACCTCGCTGTAAACGCCATCCCCGACGTCTGGCTGCTGACGGACGGTCCCGACTGTCTGTTCTTCAAGGCGGAGTTCGTCCACGGCGCGCAGGATTTTCACTCGACGCTGCTGGACGTCAAGGGGCGCCATCGAGTGGCCCACACCCTGGCTGACATCAACAACGTCGTGCTGGATCGCGAGCAGCATATCGCCGGCATGATCCAGCGCCTGGCCACCGAACCGGAAGCGGGAATGGTCCTTGTCTCGGCGCTGCCGATGGCAAGCATCACAGGTACCCAGTACGACAGGATTGCCAGGGACATGTCCGCCAGGACCGAAAAGCCGATTGCGGAGGTGCCGGCGAGGTCGCTGCAGGGTGACTGGCTGGACGGTTACGCCCAGGTGCTGGCCGCCGTCGCGCGCGAGATCCCCGCACCTCCCGGTTTGCAGCCGTCCCGGGACACGGTCGCGATCGTGGGGCCGCTGGTGGACAGGACCGAGGCGGACCGGCTCGCGGACATCAGGGAACTGCGCCGGATTCTTGAAGACGGTCTCGGGGTGAGGGTCGCGTCGATCTGGCCGTCGAACGTTCCGGTCCGTGAACTGGCGGACGTATTCGGCGCCGGGACGTTGATCTCGCTGCCGTATGGACGCAAGGCCGCGAAGATTCTTAAGAAAAGAACGGGCGCGCGGCTTGTCGAGGCGTCTCTGCCCGTCGGGATTGACGGAACGTCGGCATTCGTCCGGGAGGTTGCCGCGGCCCTTGACCGCCAGGAGGCCGGCGAACGTTTTCTTCAGGAAGAAAAGGACACCTGGAATGACCGGATGCGACACGCCTCGCAAGGGATTGACGGTCGGCGGTTCATCGTCATAGGCGATCCGTGGCTGGCGCCGGCCACGATCAGGATGATTGAAGACGCCGGAGGCCAGGTTGTGGCCGCGCAGACCACGTCATCCGACATGCGCCCGATTGGCGGCCTGCCGTCGTGGATGGAACTTGAATCACCTTTGCGGGTGGACATGGTCGTGGCGCCCACTCGCGGCATTGACGCGGCGCTCAGGATGGCCTGTCCGTTTTTCGAATTCGGCTTCACAAGTTATGGGACTCATGCATTCTTCGACGCGCCGACCCTGGGATTCGGCGGCGCGGTCAACGTGCTTTCGGCGATGTCGTCGTCGTTGTCGCTGTTTAAGCGGCTGGATGAATCCGGGCGCTGGGATTTGAGAAACCTCGCCGACCGCTCGCTGGTCACTCCCGGCGACGGGCTGGCTGACACAAGAGGGTAGGGATGGATCGTCCCGGGGACACCGACAGGGTTCTCAGGGAACCGCCGGCAGGCCTGATGGCGGTGCTTGGCCTGTCCCGCCTCGAATCAGCCGGGTGCAGGCTGGTGCTGGTGGAGAGCCTCGATGGATCCGTACGTCTGCATTTCGATTGGGAACGCATCGGCACGGGCGCGGTGACCGTGGGCCCGGACGACGGCTTACCGGCGTTCATCGGCGCCGGAGGGCTGTCGTTCAGGTATTCCGGACGCGAGGTGGGCCGGCCCTGGGCGATCCTGATGTCGTCCCTGGCGGCCAGAATGCGCGGTCGTGGCATCGAGGCACTCATGATCTACTGCGGTCTGAGGGCTCCGGCGTCGGACGAGCCTGCCGGTCACGCGGTGTCGCGTCCATTCAACCCGATTATGGAATGGGCGCCCGAGGACGGCTGGCGTCATTTTCAGTGCGAGGCCGCCATGGAACGGCGGTATCGCGAGACTTTCGAGTTTGACACCGACTCATCGTTCATCGTTCACGGCGATCTTGAGTGCCGTTTCGTGTCGCCCGGCAGTCGGGTCCGTCTTCCCGGAAATTTCATCTATCCCTTCGACCTGTTTTCCCACACCGAGGCGGTCGGGCCGGTCACGGATCTTAACGACGAGGACGTGATCCGGGACCCTTCGCAAAAGATCGAAAAGAGGATCCTGAAGGAGGTCGAGGCTGGCCGGGTCCACGGTCCGGTGGTGGTGATTGCCACCTGTGTTCCGGTTGTCATCGCCGAGGACCCCGGGCCTGTCCTGGATAGACTCTCCAGCGTTTGTCCGGCCGGGATTGATTACATGACGCCGGTTTCTCCCCAGACACCGAGTGAGGCGTTCATGGCTTCATTCGGACCGCTGCGCCGGGAAGTCCTTTCGATGCCGGCGCGCGCGCGCACGGTCGGTCTTGTCGGGTACCGCCCGGGACATTCCAGGGATGATCTTGTCGAGCTTCTGGCCGGCGAAGGGATTCAGGTGACCGGCGCGATCGTGCCGCAGGTAACATCCCGGATGCTCTGGGAAACACTGGCCGCGCAGGTGATTGTGGTGGCGCCGTCGCGGTATCACGAGGCCAACTTCAACAGCCTGATCGAAGGGGCTTCAGGGGCCGGTCGACGAGTCATCCGGCCACCATATCCATGGGGTGTGGATGCCACCGTCGAATGGCTGTTGGCTGTAAGGGCGGGTCTGGGACTGGAATCTGCCGGGTCAGGCCGCCTCGAGACACTCTCGCGTGAGGCGGCGGCCCTTGTGGCCGAGCGTGTGCCGGGTGACGCGGTATTCGTCCTCGTGACCGATATCGCGGGCCTTCCAGGTCTGTGCGATCCGCTCAGTCCCTCGGGTCTGCCGGTCCTTTCCATGATGGCAGGTCTGGGCCTGAGAACCCGTGTTCTGGTGTACCACGCCGCGCGGGAAGAGGAACCGGTCCGGTCGGTGTTCGAGCGATTATCCGCGACACTGCCGGCCCGCGCGCGTGTCGAGTTGCGGATGTTCCGGGATGAGGCGGGGCTGCGAGAGGCTCTGACCGATCCGGAAGTGGCGGGCGTCTACTCCGAGATGGCGTTCGATTACCGGGCCACGAGGGCTGGCATTGCTCCGTTCTCCTCCAGGATTTTCGAGCCCGGTCTTTCCGGCGCGTCAAGAACGGCGATGCGTTTTGCCCGGCTGGCGGGGCTGCCATTTTACCATCGGTATGTCGGGAGCCTTTCCGGTCGCTGGCGGAATTGTCTGGTATAATCGTTCAGTTGTTCGGCTGTCGAGACGGCTTGGGGGTCTCATGCGTCGTTTCCAGTGTCTGCTTCACACGATCTGGCTGCCTGCGGTCGCAATCGTGATTGCCGGTTCGTTGTCCTGCAAGCGCGAGGTTCCGTTGAACGAACCACCTGCGGTATTCCTTGACGGAAAGCCGGTTTCCGAGCACCTGAAGGGTATGAAGGAACTGGGCCTTCCCGAGCCGCCGCACAAGCTGCCGACCAAGGCTGAAGTAATTGAGAGGGTGCGAGCCTCATCGCTGGGCAATCCGGTGGGTCGCTCAGAAGTCAGGCGTCTGGCGCCGTTCAGGTATCTGTACCGCGAGTTGGCCCCGGGCTCGATCAAGACCGAGCGTGATCTCGTTCGTGCGGCGACAGAACTGACCGCGGCTGTCGCCGAGACAACAAAGGTCCATGGCCGGCCGTTCGTGCTGATCCGCGAGTCGAATAGCGGATGGCTGTTCAACGAGACCATTCGTGTCTGCGTGCCTGTGGCGGATTCGGTGTCGGAGCCTCACGGCGTGCCGTCCGACCGTTTTGACGGCGCGATGGTTCTGGTGGCAACCAACCGGACCCAGGCGGATGGCCGGACTATTGATTCGATGGAGAGGTGGGCCGAGGAAAGGCTTCAGGCCGTTACCGGCGTCGAATCAGACTTTTCCGGGCCGTTTATGATGCGTTTCGACACACTGACACCGCCGGTGGACGGCCCTCTGTTGTGGGACTGGTTCATTCCGGTCGGCCCGCTTCCGGAGCCCGGCAAGCCCGGAGTCGACGACCGCGGCGCAACCGAATCCGGCGAAAAAGTCGTCTCAACCGACGGAGTCTGACCGATGCAGGGCGACAATTCGTCCAGGATCGAATCTCTCGGGATGAAACTGGCGGTCCCCTATAACCACGATCGTTCCCTGTTCACGGCACTTGCGCCTTTCGTGTCGTCCATCGCCGAGATTTTCATACCGGCTCCGCTTGACGTGTCCGGCACGTTCCGTCCGTGGAACGGCCCGGATCCCGCGGAGTACCGGTCGATGGTCCCAGACATCGTGAAACGGGCAGGCAGGCTGGGACTGGAAGTGAACATGGTGATCAATTCGCCGTTCGTGCCGCGATCGGATCAACCCGGCGTGGTCGAGTATGTGGCTGTGGCGCTCGGGGAGGGTGTCGCGTCGCTCACTATCGGGGATCTCGAACTGGCAAAGAGAATTCGTGACGTCTCGCCGGACGTCATGCTGGTCGCTTCGGCGACGGCCGATATTGCGACCGTGATGCGCGCAAGGCACTGGGTCAGACAGGCCGGGATCGGTCGGATCGTGCCGTCCAGACAAATCAACAAGGATCTCGGCGCTCTTCGTGCCATGGCGGCGCTTGGGGTCGAACTGGAACTGATCCCCAACGAACAGTGTCTGCCCGGGTGTCCGTTCATAGTCGCTCACTGCATGACGATCGCAACGCGCGACTGCGTCGACCGCTCCGAGTTCGAGGCATGGGCCAGGAGGTGCCTCGAGATGAAGGTGGCCGCGCCCTGGGAACAGTGGCAGACCGAGATAGTGCCGGCGTCCATTCCCAGGTACGTCGGGTTGGTCAGCCTGATCAAACTTGCCGGTCGCGATGCGACCACCAGCGAGATCCTTGTCGAGGTGGATCGTTTTTCGACCATGCGATCTGACGCGGCGATGATGCTGACCGGCTACGTCGAGTCGCCGGAGGCCTTCGACAGGGTGACGACCTGCGATCGGGTGTGCGAACGCTGTGGCTGGTGTGAACAGGCATTCATCCGTGCCAATCCAAATTTCAGGGATCGCATTGCGAAATGGGATCGTAGGTCACCGCTGCCCATAAGCTGATTGACTGAACAATGGTGGATATTCTGGAGTACTTCGACGTTTACCGCATCGGCGCCCTTGTCTATTAGTTGAAAATCATTATCATCAGCTCGTCTCCTGCCGGACGGGCGAAATGACCCTGCTGGAAGCCGAAATCAATAGTCACGTCCTTGTCAAGAAAGTCGACTGCGGCGGCGGGTTTTCCAGGAATCTGGCGTCCCTTGGCATTCATGAGGGCGACCGGCTTTCGGTGATCAGAAAGGCCCCGTTTCAGGGGCCGATCCTTGTCCGTGTCGAGGGTTCCGAGGTCGAGATCGCTGTTGGAAGAGGCATGGCCTCAAGGATAACAGTTGAACCCGATTGACCTTATCTTTTCATCCGGAGAAAACAAGCCGATTCCGCGAATCGCCCTGCTTGGACAGCCCAATTGCGGCAAGAGCACTTTGTTCAACAGCCTGGCGGGCTTCAAGGCCGAGACAGGCAATTTTCCCGGAACCAGCGTCGAGTTCACCGAGAGCATGGCCATCGTGGCCGGCAGAAAGGTGAGGCTTTTCGACCTTCCAGGTACTTACTCACTGGTGCCTTCCGACGAGGCCGAGGCGGTCACCAGGCGTTGGCTTGACCAGGGCAGCTTCGATGCCCTGATCCTGGTGCTTGATGCCTCGGTGTTGTCGCGCAGCCTGGAACTGGCGCTGGAACTGGCCGAGACCGAGATTCCTTTTGTGGTGGCCCTGAACATGATGGATGAGGCCGCCCGGAAAGGCATCACCATCGACGTTGATGAGCTTTCCCGTCGTCTCGGGGTGCCGGTCGTGCCCACGGTGGCCACCCGCGGCCAGGGAGTGGTACGCGTGGTGACCGAGGCCATCGGGGCCGCGGCAAGGCACGGCAGGGCGAATCGACCGGTGTATGACCGGGACGTGGAACGTGCCGTCGAACAGGTCGCCGCGCTTCTGGCGGGTACATTCGATGGTTCGCGCGCACGGTATCTCGCGGTACGGATTCTGGAGGCGGATCCTGTGGACGAGGAGATCGTCGCGGGTGCCGGCCGGTCGGTTCTGGATGCCGCGCTTCAGATCAGGCGAGGTCTGGCCGTTGAACACGGCTGGCCGGAGGATGGTTTTTTCGCCTCGCATCGACACGCGATCGCGGTCGATCTGTTCGAATCGGTGGCCAGGGTCGTCAGGAACCCGGGGCGAACGATCCGCGAAAGAGTCGACGGCGTTCTGATGCACCCTGTCTTCGGCCCGCTGGTCGCGCTCGGAGTGCTGGCCGGATTCTTCGCGGTGTCCTTTTTCGCGGGGAGCGCCATTTCGGAACTGGTCATGGGACCTTTCGAAGCGCTTGGCGGCCTGGTGGAGTCGAGACTGCACGGTGTAGCCGGCGTGCTTGCGCGGGGAACAGTGGACGGTATCGGCGGTGGCCTGGCAATCGTCCTTCCGTATCTGCTTTTGCTGCTTTTCTTCATGGCGCTTCTCGAGGACGTCGGCTACCTGCCGCGCGCGGCCTTTCTTATGGACGGGCTGCTGCACAGGGTTGGGCTTCACGGACGCAGCGCCATACCGTTGATAATGGGTTACGGGTGCAATGTCCCCGCGATAGTCGGCTCGCGTTCACTGGAAAGCAGGCGTGACCGGCTGTTGACCACGCTGCTTGTTCCCTTCGTGCCCTGTTCGGCCAGAACCGTCGTGATTCTGGCCCTGATCGGCGCGATCTTCGGTCTCAAGTGGGTTCTTGCGGTGTATGTAATGAACATCCTTGTCGCCGCCACGGTGGGCCGTGTTCTCTCGTCGTGGGTTCCGGGCGAGTCGATTGGCCTTCTGATGGAAATTCCCCCCTATCGCCTGCCCCCGCTCAAATCGGTGGCCGCCAAGGTGTGGTTCAGGATCAGATCCTTCCTGATCTCGGCATGGCCGGCGCTGGTGGCCGCTTCAATCCTTATGGCCCTGCTCGAGTACTGGGGGATCCAGGACGCCGCGAACCGCATTCTTTCCCCGTTCACCGAGGGTGTTCTGGGTCTACCCGCCGCGGTCGGCGTGACACTCGTATTCGGTATCTTCAGGAAGGAGCTGACTCTCCTGATGCTGTTCGCCGCGCTGGGCACGACCGATGTCGCCTCGGTGATGACAACGACTCAGATAGTCACCTTCGTCGTCTTCGTGGTCTTCTACATTCCGTGTATCGCGACCATCATCGTTCAGGTGAAGGAAATCGGCGTGAAGTGGACTGCGGTCTCGGTCGGTCTCAATATTCTCGTCGCCACTGTACTTGCCCTGCTGGCAAGGCTGGTCGGTTCAACGTTCACCGTCTGACAAATGACACGGCGAGCCTGTCCCCGAATTTCCTTGTTACCAGTTCGAGCCCTTCATCGTTCGAGAGCCTGGAGAGTGCCTTCATGCCTTGAGTGTCGGTCACCAGGATCTCGCCGGTGTCGGCGAATACCCCAAGGAGGCGTGTCTCGAATGGCCGGTAGGTCCCGCGCAGCATCGGGATGTCCTTCATCGCGTCACGGTAGCCCTGGTTGTGGCCCCAGAATTCAACCTCCATGTCGCAGTAAAGGGGGATGGCGGTATCGTGAAGGTCGAATGTGCCGGCAATGCGCGCCGCGGAACCGTCCCTGCGCATCGTGTCGCACATGGCCCGGGAGTCGTGACTGTAATCGGGCCTGAGCAGATCCTGCCTGTTCGAGAACACGAAGGCGCCTGTCAGTGCGGCGAAAATCGCGATGATCACGGTCGCTCGGGCCGCAACTCGTCCCTGGAACAGCCCGAGCAGCGCATCGACACCGACGCCGACCATCAGCGCCGCGCCCGGAATAATCGGAACCAGGTAGTGGGGCAGGGCAGTCGAGGACAGGGCCGGGGGCACGGCCGCGAGCAGGGCGAGGACGAGCGCGGCCATCGCAGTTTTTCTCTTCCTGACGGCAAGCATCAGCACGACCGGCGTTGTCAGCAGCAGGATCACCAGTGAAGGCAGGTCACGCCGCACCAGCCATCCCACGTATGTCTCGCCGGCGTCCATTCCCGCGACGCTCCGAGACAGACGACTGAACAGATGAAATCCGAAGTAGGTGTCCAGGAACGCCTGTCCATGCACGACCGTCATGGCCACGTGCCACGGCAGTGCCGCGACCAGGAAGCCCGCGCCGCACAGGCCGAGGTCGATGAGGAGGGATCGTGCGTTTGGACGGGCGTCGCTGCCGGCGCCGATCGCCTTCAGAATCAGGGCCGCAGCCATGAAAGGCACCGGCGCGGTCAGTTTGAACAGTGACGAGAATCCGAAGAGAAGTCCCGAAACGACCATAGACCTTCGGGTGGACGAGATCATGAACGCCCTTAATCCCGCGAGGGCGAGCAGTGTTCCAGGCACATCGGTCATCGGCCTTCTGGCGTTGAAGAAAAACAGATTGGAGGCGAGACAGAAGGCGGCTGACGCATATGCGGCCCAGATCGAGAGCCCGAGATCACGGGAGATGCGATAGATGATCATCAGCAGAAGTACTCCGGCGATCACCCCGGGGAAACGCGCCTGCTGTTCGACCGGGCCCGGGAAAAGGCCTCCAAGCTGAATGGCCGAGAACAGCAGCGGACCCTTTTCGAACAGCACGTCACCCATCCAGGTCACGTCGAGCAGACGACCTGCCCGTGCGCCTTCGATGGCGGCGCGGGTATAGATGGCATCATCCCCGGGGACAAGACTGCCTGTGTCAATCCCATGCCACAGCAGGAGTATGGCTGCCAGTACAGCAAGTCGCGTCGATATTCGGGAGATGGTTCCGCCGTGGTCCGTCGGCTGGTTCATCTGTGCCTGCCTCGTACCGGGACGCGGCGTCGACCGGGCGTCAGGCCTTGTCGCGGGATGCGTGCCACGTAAGGATCGGGTTGCGGGCCGCCGTGACCTCGTCGGGCCTCCTGACGGAGGTTATATGCGGGGCCGCGTGGACCACCTCGGGTGTCGTGGCCGCCTCGTCGAGGATACTCTCCATCACGGACACGAACTCGTCCAGGTCAGCCATGTTTTCGGTCTCGGTAGGCTCGACCATGAAGGCGCCGCTGACGATCAGCGGGAAGTATACGGTCGGCGGATGAATCCCGTGATCCATCAGTCGCTTGGCCATGTCCATCGTGGAAACCTTGCCCGCCGACCTGATCTGGTTGCGATCGGAGAACACCGCCTCGTGCATGCATGTTCCCGCGAAGGGCAGGTGCATCTTGTCCTGAAGCCTGGCGCGGACGTAGTTCGCGTTAAGAACCGCCATCTCGGACGAACGGGCCAGGCCGTCCGCGCCGAGGGCGCGTATGTATGTCAACGCACGGACCAGGACGCTGAACTGACCCTGGAACGAACGCATGCGGCCGATCGAGCGCGGAAAGTCGCTGGAAAGCGAGAACGTGCCGTCGGGCGCGCGAACAACCCTGGGAACCGGCAGGAAGTCGACCAGTTCGTCGACCACGCCGACCGGACCGCTGCCCGGGCCGCCACCGCCGTGCGGAGTTGAAAACGTCTTGTGAAGATTCAGCTGCATCACGTCGATGCCGAGACAGGCCGGCCTGTACTTGCCTATTATCGCGTTCAGGTTCGCGCCGTCGCCGTACACCAGTCCGCCCTTTTCATGGACGATCGCGGCCACCTTGTGGATATCGCGTTCGAACAGACCGAGCGTGTTGGGGTTCGTGATCATGATCGCGGCGACTTCCGAATCCATCAGGGCCGCGACCGTCTCGGGATCGAGAATGCCTGATTCGCTGCTGGGAACCTTGACAATCGAGTAGCCGTTCAGGGCACTCGTGGCCGGGTTGGTTCCGTGAGCGGTGTCCGGGATCAGAACCTTCGAGCGCGGATTTCCGCGGGCGGTAAGTGCCGCGCGGACCACCTTCATCCCGGTCAGCTCGCCGTGGGCCCCGGCAGCGGGCAGAAGCGAGACCCCGGACATGCCGAGTATCTCGATGAGGGACTGCTCCAGTTCCCACATTACCGCGAGGGCGCCGGACACCATCGAGGCAGGGGCCATGGGGTGCACGCCGGTGAAGCCGTCCAGCGCCGCCGCGTCCTCGCAGACGCGGGGGTTGTGCTTCATCGTGCAGGAACCGAGCGGGTAGAATCCGGTGTCGACACCGTAGTTCAGCCGCGAGAGCCTGGTGAAGTGGCGGACGACTTCGTACTCGGCCACCTCGGGAAGCTCGGCGGGCTCGGTGCGGAGCAGTCGTCCGGGTATCGCCGGTTTCGCGTCGGGACCCGGATCGTTGACGCACATTCCGCTTCGACCGCTTGCTCCCCTCTCAAAAATCGAGGGCTCATCAAGTTCCAGACCTGGACGCGCACCCATCATGACCTCCGATGTCAATCCGTATCAAATGACCGTCAGTTCCCCTGGGCAGCCCCGGCCGGAGGGGTCGCCTGACCCTGTTCCCGTGCCGGCTGGCCCGCGGGCGCCAGCATCTCGGCAGCTTCCTGCCGTGCAGCCTCGCCGGTGATTCCCTCGAGCTTTTCGATGGAGGCCTTTGCCCGAAGGTCACGCACCAGTTCACGCCGGCTCTTGAAGATCCACTTGTTCTTCAGGCTCTGGGTCAGCTTGTCGCGGACTTCTTCGAGTTCCTTGACCTTCTCGGGCTTGTGGTCGTAAACCTTAATCAGGTGGAGGCCGAACGGCGTCCTGACCGCCTGCTTCGTGTACTGTCCCTTCTCCAGTTCAAAGGCCACCTTCTCGAACGCGGGCACCATGACGCCGGACTTCACATAGCCGAGATCGCCACCCTTCGGGGCGGTCGTCGCATCCTCGGACATCGACTTCGCGATCTCACCGAAATCCTCTCCAGCCTTGATCCGCGAAAGCGCCTGACCGATCTTCTTGTTCGCGTCCTCTTCCATAGCCGGCGTCGCGTTCTCGTTCAGGCGGACCAGGATGTGGGCCGCGTGCACTTCTTCGGGATCCGTGAACATCTTGATTCCCGAGGTATAGGCGTTCCTGACTTCTTCCTCGGTGATGTTGATCTTGCCCATCTTTTCGAGCAGTTTTTCGATGGAGTAGGATTTGACCAGGCGTTCCTTGATGGTTTCCTCGGTGATGTTGCCGTGCTTCAGGTAGTTGGCGAACTGTTCCTCGCCCTTGAACCTGCCCTTGTATTCGAGGTACTTCGCCTCGATCTCCTCGGGAGTGACAACGATACCCTCGGCCTTCACCGCCTGAGCGAGGAGCTCTTCCTCGATCAGTCTGTTGACGATGCCGTCCTTGACCTTGAGAAGCCTGTCTTCGGGGATCTTCCTTACGCCGTTCTGGGTGACCTTGTTCACTTCGGAATCAAAGACCGAACGGGAGATCTTCACTCCGTTGACGATGGCGACATAATCCGGAAGCGCCTCAACCGTGGCAGCCTCGGTCTTCGGTGATTCGCCCGCCTTGTCGGTACACCCGGCGGCCAGTGCCAGAATGCCTGCAAACGCGATTGTCATCAGTCTGTTCATAACCGAACCTCCAATTACCAGTCCAGAAATGCGACGGAATTCTACTCTGCAAACGCCGCGAAGTAAACGCGCGCGTGTCGTCCGCGCAAGCGCACACCGAAAGGTGTGAAGGTTTTCTACTGTATTCAGTGCTTACTATCGTGGCCGGCGCCGTCAGGTTGGTCAGTCGAGGATCTGCAAGACCGCACGCTTCCGATACTTCGCGGCCGCGTTGATAACAAGGGTCCGCAGCGCCCACGCCATGGAGCCGTCGCGTCCGATGACCTTCCCCATGTCTTCCTTGGCAACCCGCAACTCGATAATTATCGTCGAGCCGCTCTCGATCACCGACAAGTTGATGGCGTCTTCGTTGTCGACGATCGCCCGCACAATCGTTTCCACCAATTCTCTCATCCTGCCCTCGTGATTAAGTGGCGTTCCGCCGCGGTTAACATGGAACGGATGATATCACAACGCATAACTTAAGAGAATAACACTTGTTATTATGTAGCAGCGACGAAGGAATGCGGGCATTCAGGGAACCGCGGCAACCGTGCCCTCAGGCACCGGCGCCTGACAGAATCCGCCGCGAAAGCCTGGAAACCTTGCGGGAGGCGCGTTTCTTCGGGATGATCCCCTTGGAGGCTATGTGCATGATCATCGATTCGGTCGTACGGAGCGCCGTCACGGCGTCCTGGCCCTCAGCCGACGTCGCCTTCCTGACCACGTTCTTCAGAACGGTCCTGAAATGCCTGTTACGGGAACGAGCCTTGAGGCTCTGACGATGTCTCTTAAGCGCCTGCTTGTGATTGGCCACAACGACCTCCAAAAAATATCCGGACAAACACGGCGGAAATTTATAAACGAAAGAACCCCTGATGTCAACAGGAATTCAAAAGTTCGAGGCATGATTGACCCCACGTTCCCTCACCATTCCTGCCGTCCCGGCCCGAAGACGCCACGGGACATCGCCCCCAGGAGTTCCCCGACGCCCTCTCCCGACATCGCCGAGATCGAATGGAACCCGACTCCCAGTCTGGCAGCCTCTTCGCTCAGAGCCAGGGCAGCGGTCTCGCAACCGGGGATATCGATTTTCGATGCCACCAGCAGAAACGGTTTGTTCTGCAGATCGGTGCCGTAGGCCTCGAGCTCGGATCTGACGGTTCGGAAATCCGCGATCGGGTCGGCGGTCGAAGAGACGTCGACCATGTGGACAAGGATGCTGGTCCGCTCGCAGTGCCTCAGGAACTGGTGTCCAAGTCCGGCGCCGTCCGAGGCGCCCGGGATCAGTCCGGGCATGTCCGCCACAACGAACGATCGATCGCCGATCTTGACCACGCCGAGATTGGGTACGAGTGTGGTGAATGGGTAATCCGCCACCCTGGCCTGGGCGCGGGACAGACGGTTGATCAGTGTCGACTTGCCCGCGTTGGGCAGCCCCACCAGTCCGACATCCGCCAGCAGCTTGAGTTCAAGGCGCAGATTCAGTTCGTCGCCAGGGCCGCCTTCGGTGGCGATGTACGGCGCCCTTCTCCATGGCAGGGCGAACCGCGCGTTCCCCATGCCGTAGCGACCGCCCCTGGCCGCGACGAATCTGGCGCCCGCCTGGTCGATATCGGCCAGAAGTTCGCCGTTCTCGTCGAAGACCATGGTGCCGACCGGAACCTTCAGGACAAGGTCATCGCCGTTGCGCCCCGTCTTGTTCGTGCTCCCGCCGGGCGCACCGTCTTCGGCCTTGAATTTCTGGTTGAAATGAAAGTCGAGCAGGGTCTTGAGGCCCTCGTCGCCTTCCAGCACGACGTTGCCGCCACGACCGCCGTCCCCGCCGTCCGGTCCGCCCTTCGGGACGAACTTCTCACGTCGGAAACAGACCATGCCGTTGCCGCCACGGCCTCCACAAACCCAGATTCTGGCCTCGTCGATGAAACGCATGGAGCTGACCGCCTGTTGGCGGCGCTATTCGGGAATGACGTCCACGAACTGCCGGTTGCGGCCTTCCCTGAAGGTCACGCGACCGCCGCCGGTGGCGAAGAGGGTGTAGTCCTTGCCCTGGCCCACATTGACGCCCGGCCAGAACTTGTTGCCAAGCTGCCGAACGATGATGTTGCCGGGAATGACGACTTCACCGCCGAATTTCTTTACGCCGCGCCTCTGTCCGTTGCTGTCACGACCGTTGCGACCGCTTTGTCCTTTTTTTCTGCCCATCGTTTACCCCACCTTGATTCCGGAAACGAGCAGCCGGGTAAATTCCTGACGGTGGCCGCGAATCCTTTTGGAGTTCTGGCGACGACGCTTCTTGAACGCGAGCACTTTCGGTCCGCGATCCTCGAGAAGCACCTTGCAGGTAACCCTGGCGCCAGCCACGTAGGGCTTGCCGACACGGATGGATTCCTCCGCGCCCACCAGGAGCACCTGGTCGAATTCGATTTCGCTGCCGACGTCGACGGCGAGGCGTTCAACATCGATCGTGTCGCCTTCGTTGACGCGGTACTGCTTTCCGCCTGTCATTATCACTGCATACATGTTGGACCTCTACCATCCAAACGAACGGGACGCAAATTCTACAAGGGATTATGGGAATGTCAACAAAGAATTCGACAGCGCGGGCAGCTTCCATTCATGTTTCCGACTCCCAGAGCCTGACCACGAAGGAGCTTCCCACGCCTTCGGCGCTTTCGACGGTAATATCGCCGCCGTAAACCCCGACGATCTGCGAGCTCAGCGCCAGGCCGAGTCCGGTACCCTCGCCGGGGGCCTTCGTCGTGTAGAACGGATCGAAAATGCGTTCCAGATCCTTTGGCGGGATTCCGCGCCCTCTGTCCTTGACCGAGATGAGCACCCTGCGGTCGGCCCGCCGCACGTCGATGCTGATCAGTCCTTCTCCGTCCATCGCGTGCGCCGCGTTGAGCAGCAGGTTGAACAGCACCTGCTGAAGCTGCGACGGCCTGATCTCGACCTGTGGATCAAGATCCGGCCCGGTCGTCTCGACCATGACATTACGGAAGGACTTGTGGGCCTCGAGAAGTTTGACGGTCGATTCGATCGTCCTTACCGCCGGCGCGGACGCCTTTTCGTCGCGGGCGGGACGCGCGAACGAAAGCATGTCCCGGATAATCCCGTCCACTCTGAGCGTGGCCTTGTGGATCGCGTCCGAGTACTCGATCACTTCGTCAGGGGTTGAGCCTCCCTGTCGAAGGATGTCGGACATGCCCAGTATGATTCCCGTGGGATTCCCGATTTCGTGTGCGACTCCGGCTGCGAGCTGTCCCACCGACGCCAGCTTCTCGGCACGAATCAACTGGGTCTGGGCGCCCTTGAGATCGTTTTTCATCCGCTGGAGTTCCCAGTCCTGCCGTTCCATCCGGCGGCGGTCGTCGCGGTGGATCGTCGCACCCTCGCCGATTGCCGAATCTATCCTTGCAAGGTCGTTCATCCTGTTGATGCCTGGACGTTCTTCGAGGAGGACCGTGGCCGCGGCCGCGGTTCGCGATATCGGACGGGTGATCGTCATGTGCGCGAAGGCCAGGCCGCCGGCGAAGGCCAGGATTGTAACCAGCGCGCCGTACAGAAGGATGATGCGCCAGAGGCCGACGCCCGTGGACGCGGCGTCACGCACCCTGAGTCCGAGTATCCTGCCGGCGCCGGAATGATCAGGCACCCTGACCAGGGCTTCCCACCCGGCAGCGATGCCTGACGAAGCAGTCTGTGTGTTGTCCGGATCGATCATGGTCAGCATGTTTCCCAGGATACTGGTGCGGATGACGCGGTCCGGAGACGTGCCGCTCTTTCGACATTGACTGGCGACACCAGCGCCATCGTCGCCTTCGGACACGAGGTCGATGACGAAGATGTCAACACCGGGCCAGGCCTTCCTGACGCGCGCCATCCAGATGTCCTCGCGCTCGTCGGGCACCGACGCGGCCGCAATCATCGCGGTCGCCAGAAGTCTGTCTCCCTCGTGGTTGACCAGAACCGGCATGATCATCGAGTGCAGGAACGGTCCGAGGCCGACGATGGCCAGCCCGGCCGCCACGGCCATTGACAGGATCAGTCTTCCCCGGATCCCGGGTATCCAGGACGCCATCCTTTCGGGGTTCTTCATCGCCGGGCCCCTTTGCCGAGGGATTGGGGTCAGGGCGCCAGATTAGCAGAAGTGCGCCTCGTTTTCCATCGAGGGTCGCGGCTGGTTCCGTTGCCATTCTGGACTATAATGATCTGAACGCTTCGCGGGAGCTTAGATGGATCTGAAGGTACTTGTTATCGACGACGAACCCGGCCTTCTGCAGATGTTGCAGGTGGTTCTGTCCAGGGCCGGCTACGGTGTCACGACGGTCACCTCCGCAAGGGAGGGTCTGTCGCTCCTTGGCAGGCAGCACTTCGACCTGGTTCTGTGCGACCTCAGGATGCCCGGCATGGACGGTATGGGCTTTCTGGCGGCGTTGAAGTCGTCAGGCATGTCGATCACCGTCATCGTGATGTCGGCTTACGGATCGGGCGATGACGCCATCGCGGCCATGAAGGCAGGCGCGTATGACTACATCAACAAGCCGTTTCAATCCGAGGAGATCCTGCTGACGCTCAGGAAGGCGGTCGAAAGGGAGCAGCTTCGTCGAGAGAACCGGGAACTCAGATCGAAGGTTTCCCGCCAGGTCGGCCAGGCGCAGGTCATAGCGCGATCCGATGCGATGAAACGCGTGGTTGCCGTGGCAAACAGGATCGCCAGTTTCAAGTCGACCGTGCTGATCACCGGTGAGTCGGGTACCGGCAAAGAGGTTGTCGCCCGCATCATCCACGAGGCTTCCGACCGTTCAAGGCGTCCATTCGTGGCCGTCAACTGCGGCGCGATACCCGAGGGATTGATGGAGTCCGAGTTCTTCGGACATATGAAGGGCGCGTTCACCGACGCGGTCGGCAACAAACAGGGTCTGATCGAGAGCGCCGGAGGAGGCACTCTTTTTCTCGATGAAGTTGGAGAGCTTCCCCCTGTTCTTCAGGTCAAGATGCTTCGCTTCCTTCAGGAGAGCGAAATCCGGCGCGTCGGAGACACCAGACCGGTCAAGGTCGATGTGCGTGTGGTCGCTGCGACCTCGCGCGATCTTGAACATGAGATTGAACTCGGTAATTTCCGCGAGGATCTTTTCTACCGGCTCAACGTGGTTCCGATCAGGATTCCACCGCTGCGCGTAAGGCTTGAGGACATTCCCGCGCTGGCCGAACACTTCCTTCGCAGGATCCATGAACGCACGTCCTGCGCCGCGGCATCGTTCTCTCCGGAGGCGATGCGGGTGATGATGGGATACAACTGGCCGGGCAACGTCCGCGAGCTTGAGAACATGGTCGAGCGGGTGGCCGTGATGTGCGACTCGGAGGTGGTTCCGGTGGACTCGCTTCCCGACTGCATCCGTCCCGGATCCTCGGGGTGTTCTCCATCGCTGACTCTTCCCGTCCAGGGCCTTTCCCTGAAGGTCAACCAGCGGGAACTGGAGATAATGCTGATTACCAGGGCGCTTGAGGCGACCGGAGGCAACAGGACGCACGCCGCCCGTATTCTGGAACTCAGCCACAGGGCGCTGCTGTACAAGTTGAAGGAATACGGCCTGGGGAAACCGGATTGAAGGTCTCAGGAAACGTCACGGGGCTGAAGCAGGCCGTTCTCAGACAGTTCGAGAAGCTTTTCGAACGGCGTGCAGGTGTCTCGGACTTCGTGGACGCGCCTCTCGCCATCGCGATGCAGGACGTTGCCCTGCTTTCCGGTCGCAGGGTGGCGGTGCTGGCAGATCGCGGCGGCGCGATAGACCGGGTTATCGTCGGTGACGCCACGTCGTACGCCGTTCCGGAGGCCCTCAGGCGCCGGGTCCAGCCGGGCCGACTCAATGGCTTGCGCCTGATCGTGACGACCGATGGCGATGGCTTGAGCCAGTTCGACCTCGAGACCATGCGGCTGTACTCATTCGATGCCGTGGTGGCCGTGCTGACGGATCGTCCCGGCAACACACCGCTCGTCCAGCCCGCCTGGCCGCTTCCTCCCGGCGCGGGACTGTGGGAGACGGTTGAACCGGCCTTTCCCGGCAGGTTCGTCTATCAGTTCAACGAGACCATCCGCGATATCGAGATCCAGATGCGGCGTGCGGCGGCGAATCGTTCCCTCCGTGGAGCGGTCAAGGCGCGTGACGCCGCGTTGCTGGTAATCCCGGTGCTGGGACGCGGCGTGGACGAGGAATGGGAGGAGCGCGAGATGCGCGCCCTGTGCGAGACGGCCGGAGTTGCCGTCGTCGACACCGTGCTTCAGCGGCGTGTCTCGGCGGATCCGCGTTACGTCATCGGCGAAGGCAAACTGCGCGAAACGGCGATGCTGTGTCTGAACAGGGCGGCCGACCTGATCATCTTCGGATCGACGCTCTCTCCTTCGCAGCAGCGAAACATCGCCGAGGTAGCCGGACTGCGCGTCATCGATCGCAACCAGCTCATCCTGGACATATTCGCCAAGCATGCGGCCTCGGTCGAGGGGCGGCTGGAAGTGGAACTGGCGCAACTCAGGTACAACCTGCCGCGGCTTTCCGAGCGTGACGATTCGATGTCCAGGTTGACGGGAGGGATCGGCGCGCTGGGGCCAGGCGAGACAAAACTCGAGATGGAACGTCGGCGCGCGCGTGACCGGATCGCGGTTCTTGAGGCGCGCATAGCCCGCGAGGCCTCCAGACGGCACCTGCTTCGCCGTCGTCGTCGCCTCGGTTCGATTCCGATGGTAGCCATCGCCGGCTACACGAACGCCGGCAAGTCGACGCTTTTCAACACGCTGACCGGCGCTTCCGTCACAGCAAGGGACAACCTTTTCGCGACCCTGGACCCGACGGTGCGGACGGTCTGGGTGCCGAACGGTGATTCGGGAATGCGGGTTCTGGTGGTGGACACCGTTGGATTCATAAGAGATCTTCCTGCCGAACTGGAAGGAGCCTTCGGCGCTACACTCGAGGAAATCGCGGAATCCGGCCTGGTGATCCTGGTCGCCGACGCATCGGACCCAAACTGCGCTGTGCAGGTCTCGTCGGTGCGCAGAATCCTTGACGAGCGCGGGTACGGCTCGATTCCCGCGGTGCTGGCGCTGAACAAAACGGATCTGCTGGAGCCTGGAGCCGCGGGGCTGCTGTCGAGGGAGACTGGCGGCATTCCGATCTGCGCCCGGGATCAGGACACGCTCGGGCCGCTTCTGAACATAATCGCGCGAACGTTCCGGGAGAGTTGACGGTTTATTCCAGATCGTACTGGCGTGCGAAAGCGGGCATCTCGTCCAGACTGGCAATGAAGTTCAGAACACCTTCGTGTATGGCCCGGGCAATCGTGTCCTGATGGCCTGACATCAGCAACTGGCGCCCCTCTGTTTCATGGGTGATGAAGCCGGTCTCAATGACGATGGCGGGAACCCTGGCCTCCTGTAGAACGGTGAACGGCGCCTGTCTGACTTTGCGGTCCCGGGCTCCGGGTAGCGATGCCATCAGGGATTTCTGAATCTCTTCGGCGAGCAGCGCCGATTCGTTCACGGTCCCGTTGAAAGCCATGTCCGCCAGAAGCAGGTTGAGTGAACGATCCCGATCGGCGGCTTCCGGAAGAGCCTCTTCTCCGTTTTCCCTGCCTGCCAGTTCGCGTGTTGAATCGTCCGAACCCGGACCCACGAAGAAGGTTTCGATCCCGTTGGCGCCACGGTTGGTGGAAGCGTTGCAGTGAATCGACAGGAGCATGTCGGCTCCCACCGCGTTAGCCATCGCCGCCCGGTCCCTGAGCGAGACGAAGGAGTCGTCGCGCCGGGTGAAGAAGATCACGACGTCCGGGTTATCCTTGAACATATCGGCCACTTTGTTGGCCAGGATCATCGTTATGTGCTTTTCGTGAACTCCGTAAGGCCCTACCGCGCCCATGTTTTCCCCGCCGTGGCCCGGATCGAGGACGATGCGGAGCGGACGTTTTCCAGCAGTGGCCGGTGTCGACAGGGGAACTGCGAGGCAGATCGTGGCCACGGCCACGAGCAGCGCGGCAACAAAAAGCGAACGTGACACAGGCGCCTTCATTCCGACCGGTAGCTTCATCACACAGTTACCTCCGCCCGGGATCGTAACCGCGCGTGTCGCGTGGTGCCAAGAAGACGTCTCCCGGGAGGCGCGTCCCGACCCTGTTTGAATGTTGTGGCGATCAGGCCGGTTGAAAGAAGTCCTCGACTTCGGCGCGGACATGTTCAAGGACTGCCGGATCGAGTGGATCGAGCGAGGAGAACGCGTGGAAACGTTCGAGCGCGTCCTCAAGCAGCGGAACGATATCGCCGAAACCGATCATGCCCCGCAGGAAGGCGGACACGGCCGCCTCATCCGCCACGGCCAGAACCATGGGCATGCAACCGCCCGCCTCGACGACGGCCCGTCCAAGGGCGATCGGACGCATTGCCAACTGGTCGGGCACGAGCAGCGAATCGAGGGCCTCGCCGGCTTCATCATCCGTCAGAACATGATCTTCGTCGCCGTGGTCCATTCCGAGCGCGATCCTTACCGGAATGGCCATGTCTGCCGGGGCGCGGTAGGCCAGCACACCGGAAGAGGTCTCGATGGCCGCGTGAACGTTCGCGGTGGGGTCGAACATGACGGAAATCCGCGAGACGGGCATGTCGAACAGAACCGCCGCCTCGACAATTTCGAATGCCTTGTTCATCAGCGTCGCTGAATCAACCGTGATCTTCGGTCCCATCTTCCATACGGGGTGTCGAAGGACCTCCCCGGGTGTCAGTCCCGATCTGAGCTCGTGCGGCACCGCGCGGACAGCGCCTCCAGTGCCTGTCAGCACGAGCCTGCTCACGTTCCCGATTCCGCCGGCCTGTCTGATCAGCACCGCTGCCGCCGAATGCTCCGAATCCACCGGTCTGATGGCTGAGCCGTCATCATCCTTTCTGATCAGCGATTTAAGGTATTTCCCGCAGGCGACGAGCGCTTCCTTGTTGCCGGCCGCTACAGGAATGCCGAGACGGGCCGCCTGGGCAATCGGCCCGACGCCGTCCAGACCGGACGAAACCACGATCGCTCCATCGCATCCCGCGAGCGCTCCGGCGATTGACTGCTCGCGGATACAGTCTGCCTTCGACATTGCCAGGCTGAGCGCGGTCGAAGGCGAGCCCTTGAACGAAGTTGAGCGCGGTCTCAGTTCAGCGATCAGGCCGGCCAGTCCGTCATGCGATGTCATGGCGGCGAGGTGAGCGCATCGCAGGCCGTTGAGCGCGATTTGACGGCACACGCACCTGCCAAGCGAACCTGTCGCGCCGAACACGGCGGGAACCTTGATGGGATTAAACAGTCTGGACAATGGATTAAAGCTTCAGGAGATTCATGAGCCAGTCACGGGCGAAGAACACCGCGGCACCGATGGCGCCGAGCACTCCGGCGACAATCAGAACCTTCACGCCGACCGACAGACCGGCCTTTTCCGGTTTGCCCATGGCCGCGAGGGGAACCGTTTCACGGCCCTCAAGCATGTCCACGAGCGCGATCCCCTGTGTCCTGGTCCGCGCGGCGTCCAGGCCTTCGGGAGCCAGTCCCTTCAGGTCCGAGGACGAGATGCGTCCTTCTTCCAGGCGGGTGAGTTCCTCGAGCTTGATCGGCTCGGCGCCGTCAACCGGCAGGCTGCGTCCCGAAAAGCGCATCATCGACAGGGAGAGGATCTCTTCGGAGATCAGGGAACTGATGCGGTCATGAGAGATGGCCTCTTCGGCGACTTCCTCGGCGGCGAAGATGCTGCGGAGGAACTCGGAGACGTCGTAGGACGAGACCTTCAGTCCGCGCGAGAAGAGGAACTGCATCAGGTCGTCACCCATCTCCTGTGCGCTGTGGTAGCGCCGCCTTGGGTCGCGTGAGAGGGCCTTGCGCACCATCTGATCGAGTTCCTCGGGCACCTGATCGTTAAGCAGCGAAAGGGACGGTACTTCAGCCTTTTCGACCAGTTCCGCCGTTTCGATTTCGTTTTTACCCAGGAAGAGGCGACGGTTCGCCAGAAGTTCCCAGAGGATGATGCCGATCGAGAAGATGTCGGCGCGGAAATCGACCGGTCTGCCCTCAAGCGCCTCGGGCGACAGGTACGAGAACTTCCCCTTGATCACGCCGGGGTCCGTCATCTCGACCTGGGTGAGCGCCTTGGCCAGCCCGAAGTCGGTCATCTTGACCTCGCCGGAGTGCGAGATGAGGATGTTCGGCGGCGACACGTCGCGGTGGACGATCCCGAGGATGTTGCCCTCGGAGTCGCGTCGTTCATGGGCGTGGGCGAGTCCCTTCAGAGCCTCGGACACCACGAAAACGGCAACCGGAACCGGGAACCGCTGTCCCACCTCCGAGAGGCGCTGGAAGATTCTGCGCAGATTCCTTCCCTCGACCAGTTCCATCACGATGAAGTAGGTGCCCTGCGCCCGTCCCACGTCGAACACCTGGACGATGTTGGCGTGATTCAAGTGCATCGCCAGCCTGGCTTCGTCCAGGAACATGTTCACGAACTTCTGATTGGCGCAGAGGTTGGGAAGGATTCGTTTGATCGCCACCGACTTTTCGAAACCGTCGATGGTGATGGCTTTGGCCCTGTAGATTTCGGCCATTCCGCCGGAATCCAGCTTGTCGAGGATCTTGTACCGCTGTCGTTCACCCATGATCCACCAGGTCCAGAACTGAAAGAGAGTTCAAGCCTTGTGTAATCTAAACCAATTGCGTCGGAAATTGAAAGCGGTATTGTTCGAGCTGCTGATACCGATTGACGTGCGCGTGTCATCGTGGCTACGATAACCAACGCTCATTCTAACCAACGGTGCATGCCATGGACTTTACCGCTGCAAAAAAAGACTTCGCGCTTGCGCTTGCAAAGGCACAGGGGATTCCCGAACAGAAGAATCTCTCCAGCGTGATGGCCAACATACTGCTTGAGTCGGTGGGCAGTGAAGCCGTCAGGCTTACCGCCCAGTCGTACGAGGTCACCCTGGTCACGGTATTCCCGGCGCACGTCGCCCAGGAAGGCAGGATGGCCCTGACCGCCCGCAGCCTGACCGAACGTGCCAGGATGCTCCCCGAGGCCCCGGTCAACCTGAAGCTGATGGACAACCTCTGGGCGTCCCTCAGCGTCGGGCAGAGGTCCTCGACGATCCCCGGGACCCTTCCGGACAACATGCCCGAGGTGTCCGAGCCCAATCCGAATGTAGAACTGACCGTTCCTCGCGATCTCCTTCTCGAGATGGTCGATCGGGTGGGTTTCGCGATGTCGATGGACGAGGGACGTCCCAATCTGAACGGCATCAATATCAGTGTTGTGCCGGACGGTACGTCGGTTCAGGTCGACGCGGTCGCGACCGATGGTCACCGCCTGTCCTGGCTGAGCCGCACGCTTGAGGGCGTCGAAGGCGCAGAACGCGTCAGCGCGATCCTGCATCGCAAGGGCGTCGCGGACCTGAAGCGTTTCCTTGAGGGATACGAAGGCATGGTTCGGGTCGGATTCCTTCGCAACGCGGTCGTGTTCAGAATCGACAGCGGGTATCTCATGGTTCGGCAGATCGAACTCGAATACCCCGAGTTCCGCAAGGTTGTGCCCTCCGGCTTCAGGTTCAGCGTGGATATCGACCGTGACGAGCTCATCTCCGCGGTCCGCTGGACGCTGCCGTCGATTGCCCAGGAGAAGACGCCGCTAGTCAGGCTGAAGTTCGAGCCTGGAAGCGTGACCGTGATGGCGCGGGACCCCGAACGCGGCGATGCGAGCACGTCGGTGGACGTCGCCTACGAGGGCGAGTCCTTCGAGATCGCCTACAACAACCGTTACCTGCTGGACGCCCTGTCCGCGATGGGCGACAAGAGCGTCCGTCTTTCGATCAAGGGTGAGGCAAGCGCCTCCCTGCTTACCAGCACCGGCGACGACGGGCTCAAGCAGGTCATCATGCCGGTTCGTATCTGATCCACGCCAGTTCCGCGGAGTTTCAAGGATTTGAAGGTCGCCTCGATCGAAATTCATGATTTCAGGAACATCGGGTGCCAGGTCGTATCCTTCGGGCCTCGGGTCAATCTCGTCGTCGGCTCCAACGGCCAGGGCAAAACCAACCTGGTCGAGGCGATAGCCTTTCTTTCATGGCTGAAGTCCTTCAGGTCCCCCAGGACCGCCGATCTGCTGAGGGCCGCCCAGGGCGTGTCCAGCGCGGGTCTGGCAGCGGTGGTTGAAGGGGCAAAGGGAAGACACGAGATCAGGGCCGAGATCGGCAGGGGATGGCGCCGGGTGATAATCGACGGTTCACCCGCCTGCTCGTCACGCGACACGATTCAGATTCTGTCCGTGTCGTGTCTGAGCCCCGATGACCCCGCCGTGCTGGAGGGCGGTCCCGACGGGCGCCGGATGCTGCTCGATCGTTTCGCGGCGCAACTTGAGCCTTCGCGGACCATCGTGTTTTCGACGTGGTCCAGGCTTGTGCGAGAGCGCAACGTGCTTCTGCGCAACGATCGTCGCGACAACGATCTGCTGGACGCGGTCGAGCAGAACATGTCTTCGGTCGGGGCGGAGTATCTGATGATTCGGCTCGACACTATCGACCGGATCGCGTCCAGGCTGCCGGCGATGATGAACGCGATGACCGATACGGACCTTCGCGCCAGGGTCGGCCTGTCGTCGCGATGGCTTCGCGGCGCGGCGCTTCCGGCCGCCAGCAGTGAAAGGGCGTCTTTTCTCTCCGCCGCGCTGGGTTCCGAACTTGCCTTGCGCAGGGATTCGGACGCTATACTCGGATATACCACCGCCGGTCCAGGGGTGGACGACGTTGACGTCCAGCTTCAGGAATTGAAGGTGCGCGGCCATGCCAGTCGCGGACAGAAAAAGGTGCTGATGCTTGCGTGGAAGGCGGCGGAGGCGGCGGAGATATCCGCGGTGAGGAGCGAGGAGCCGGTCCTTGTGCTGGACGACGCCCTCGCGGATCTCGATCCCTTGCGCCAGGAGGGCGTCGTGTCTTTCCTGCGCGGTTACGGGGGACAGTCATTCATCACGAGCGCGGCCGCCGAAGGCTCGGTGTTTCGCGACGCGACCGTGATAAGGGCGTCGGGCGGCACCTTTTCGGTCGCCTGATCGGGAGAAGGAAGATGGACAGGTTCATCATCGAGGGCGGTCACAGGATCAGCGGCACCATGACCCCTTCCGGCAACAAGAACGAGGCGCTTCCAGCCATCGCGGCGTGTCTGCTGACCGATGAGACGGTCAAACTGGAAAACGTTCCGCGTCTGGCCGACGTCGAGGTGATGCTGGACATCCTCCAGGATCTTGGCGGTTCGGTTGCCTGGACCGGCAGAAACACCGTCGAGGTCTGCATGAAGGACGTTCGCACCCACAGACTCGACAGGGCCATGTGTCGCAGGGTCAGGGCATCGGTGCTGTTTTCCGGGCCAATGACCGCCAGGTGTGGCCGAGTCGTGCTTCCTCCTCCGGGCGGCGACGTGATTGGACGTCGAAGGGTCGACACGTTGTTCGGAGCACTCGAAAGTCTTGGAGCCGTCGTGGAAGTCGGCGAGGACTACGTGGTCGACGGGGCCGGGATGAAAGGCGCTGAGATGTTCCTGGACGAGGCTTCGGTCACGGGAACCGAGAACGTGGTCATGGCGGCCTGTCTGGCTCCGGGACATACCGAGATAATGAATGCGGCCTGCGAGCCTCATGTCCAGGGCCTCTGTCGAATGCTGAACTCGATGGGCGCGCGGATATCCGGGATTGGCACGAACCATCTGGTCATCGACGGGGTCGACCGTCTTCATGGCACCAGCCACAGGATCGGCACCGATTACCTGGTAGTCGGTTCCATGATCGGGCTTGGGGCGATAATGGGCGACGGTCTGACGATCAACGGCGTAAACATGCCCGATATGCGCATGATTCGGCGCGTCTACGAGAAGATGGGCATTCGGATGGAGTTCGGTGAAGGTTCCGTCTTCGTGCCGGGCGGTCAGGAACCCGAGATCACGAAGGACCTCAACGGCGCCATCCCGCAGATCGACGACGCGCCGTGGCCCGCCTTTCCCACGGACTTGATGAGTATCGCGATCGTGACCGCCACCCAGTGCAAGGGGACGCTTCTGTTCTTCGAGAAGATGTTCGAGGGCAGGATGTTCTTCGTTGATTCCCTGATCGCGATGGGCGCCTCCATCATCCTTTGCGATCCGCACAGGGTGGTCGTCGTGGGTCCCTCGGTGCTTTACGGGGGCTCGCTCGAAAGTCCGGACGTGAGGGCGGGCATGGCACTGTTGATCGCCAGTCTTTGCGCGCGCGGGCGCTCGGTGATCCACAACATTCGACAGATCGACCGCGGTTACGAACGCATAGATGAGACGCTGCGCCAACTCGGGGCTTCGGTCATCAGGGAATCCGATTGCGGATGCACTCCCTGAGGTCCGGTCGAGGGTTGATTTCGTGCATGGTGGATGCTAGACTCGATCGCCTTCTGGTTCTTTGAATGGCGGAGTGGCCGAGTGGTCTAAGGCAGCGGTTTTGAAAACCGTCGAGGGAAACCTCCGTGGGTTCGAATCCTACCTCCGCCGCCGGTTCGGTATTGCCGGCCCTGCGCTTTGAACACTGGAGAGATGGCCGAGTGGCCGAAGGCGCTCGCCTGCTAAGCGAGTGTAGGTCAAAAGCCTACCGTGGGTTCAAATCCCACTCTCTCCGCCATGCGGAATTGATATTGTAATTCCGCACCGGGTGCCTTATTATTGGCACCGCTTTTTTTGCGCCCGTGGCTCAATTGGATAGAGCAGCAGACTACGGATCTGCCGGTTGGGGGTTCGAATCTCTCCGGGCGCACCATCGGACATATGACTATTCAGGCACGCGCGGCATTTCCGGGTTCGTTCCCGCCACCGCAACGCCCGCCTGATGCCTGCCTAACATAATCCTGTTTTAAGTGCCTAATCTCTTGCACCTTCCTGCCCTTAAGGGTTACGATGCTCGCGCGGATAATATCCGTTCCGATTCAAGGCTGAAGGCGGTTCGATCCGCCTGATTCACGGAGATTCGTTATGCTCGGGGAAGGACTGACGACACGGTATGATTTCAGCGGGGAAACGTCGAGCGATGCGCTTGTGCGGCGTATTTCGGGGCGTCGACTGGACGATGGCCGCGACGTGATTCTCTTCGTTTTTGAGGAAGCCGCCGGCGTCGGGCAGGCGCAGGGAGAGAAGGCGGTTCAGACCGCCGGGGCGCTTAAGTCGCTCAAGCTGGCGTCGGTTCTGCCGTGCATCGAGGCCGGGCGTGATGACGACGGCCACGTCTACATGGTCTTCGAGGCTCCCTCGCTGCCATCGCTGAAGTCAGCCATCCGTGAACGTGGTGGCCTTGCTCCGGCTCAGGCCCTCGACGTGCTTCACGCGGTCGCGGCAACCCTGGCCAGGACGTCCTCGGCAAGCATTCATCATCAGGATTTGTCTTCTTCGACCATTTATACGAACGTGCTGGACGGCGGGCCGCTTCGAGTCCAGATCGAGGGCTTCGGCCTTGCCGGCATTCTGCCGTCGTACAACCCCGCAAGAAAGACCGCTCCTTATTTCGGGAACGCGGAATACATGGCGCCAGAGGTCTGCTCGGGACGCCCCGGCACCCCGTCGTCCGATCTGTACTCGCTCGGCATCCTGCTGTACGAGATGGTCAGCGGAAAGCCGCCGTTCGTGTCGGCCGGCGCGTCCACCACCATCAAGCGGCAGGTATACGAAAAACCACTTCCGCTGCACCTGGTGAAGCCGGGTCTGCAGCAACTGGACCGTTTCGAGGGACTTGTGATGAGTCTCCTCGCCAAGGATCCGACCGGACGCCCCGCCTCCGCCTCTGATGTGGTCGACGCGATCAAGGCGCTGCAGAACGAGGTGTTCTTCGACATATCCCTGGCGGTCGAGTCTGAAAGGCCGGACTATCCAGGAATCGTTTCCACTTTTGTCGAGGCCCTGCCGCAGCCGGTTCAGGTGTCGGGTGCGCCCGGCGAGACGATGGCCTTCGAGGGACTCTCCGAGGCAGTGGCCAGGATGATCGAGAGCCAGGCGCCCGCGTCGGCCGATGTCTCGACCGAGGCCCCGGCTGGTGCGTCAGTCGCTGCTCCTGCCGAGTCCTCTGATGAATCGGCAGTCGAAGGCGCCAAAACCGAGGCGTTCGACGCCTCTTTCATTGCGTCCGTGGTTGAACAGGCCGCCGCCGGTGGCGATATCGGCCAGGCGATCGCCGATTTGAAGGCTGGAGCCGAGCAGGTCTCCGAGGTCGCGGCCGCTGAGCCGGAAGCTCCTGTCGCCGAACAGCCGGCCCAGGCTCCAGTGGCCGAAGCGGCGGCCCCGGAACCCGCGAAGCCGGCCCGTCAGCCGAAGCCGGAGAAACCACGCAAGGAAAAGAAGACAAAGCAGGTTCCGGTTCAGGCTCCGGCTCCGGTTCCGGCCAAGAAACCGGCAAAGCAGGTCGAATCCGTTCGTCGCCAGCCGGCCGGCAAGGGAAAGAAAGGCTCGGTGGTCGTGGTCGTGGTGATTCTCGCGCTGGCGGTCCTGCTTGCGATCGGGGTGGCCTTCTGGTGGAAGAACAGGGCTGCCGGACCCGGCACGCCAGGCAGTGGAACGGTTGCGACCGAGCAGACTCCTCCCGCTCCGAATCCAGCCGAGGTCGCGCGTGCCAAGGCTTTTGATCTGGTCACAAGCGGCAGGGAGATGCTGTCGCGCGGCGATGTCGATGGCGCGGCCGCGGCCGTGAAACAGGCCCTTCTGCTGGACGCCGGTTTGCCGGCCGCTATCAGATTGCAGGCCGATGTCGAGGCAAAACAGGCCGAGATGGCCAAACCGGCCCCCGCCCCCGCTCCGGCTCCCGCGCCCGAGGCTGCTCCGGCCGTGGATATGACGAAGCTGGAAAGACAACCGCGCGCGGATCTTTCTCCGGTTCCCGCCATCAAGCCGGCATCACCGGTGGCCGTCGAACCGATCAGGCCGAAGAGGGTTGTGACAACGCCGCCGACCAGGGTCAAGCCCACGGTGACCAAACCGGCTCCGGCGCCCGCTCCGGAACCCGCTCCGGCTCCCGTGGACCCGAAGGTCGAGGCCAACTCACTGCGCGCCAAGGCCCGCACGGCGTACAAAAGCGGTGACTGCAAGACCGCAGTCAGCCTGCTGAACAAGGTCAAGGAACTTGGCCAGTCGAACAGCCTCGATGCCGAGGTCCTGAAGAAGTGCGCGACCCAGGGCGAGTGAGTCTGTAACTTTCCGTATTTATTATAACAATATCTGTCGGATCGTCTCCGCGGATCGTTGCAAAACGACCGTTTCCGTAGTACAATCGCGCGACTTTTCAGGAGGTCCCCATGTCTGAAGACGTCGGAACCAACGTAGTTCCCGTAAATATTGAAGATCAGATGTGTTCGTCCTACGTCGATTACGCCATGAGCGTAATCATCGGACGCGCGCTTCCAGATGCCCGTGACGGCTTCAAACCGGTTCATCGTCGCGTGCTTTTCACGATGCATGAGACGAAGAACTTTCACAACGCACCCTACAAGAAAAGCGCGCGCATCGTCGGCGACGTCATGGGTAAGTACCACCCGCACGGCGACGCGGCGATTTACGACACGATGGTCCGAATGGCCCAGGACTTCTCGATGCGCTACATGCTTGTCGACGGCCAGGGCAACTTCGGTTCCGTTGACGGCGACTCGGCTGCCGCGATGAGGTACACCGAGGTCCGCATGCAGCGGATCGCCGAGGAGATGCTTTCCGACATCGAGAAGGAAACCGTCGACATGATCCCGAACTACGACGGTTCCCTCAAGGAGCCTGCCGTACTTCCGACCAGGATCCCGAACCTGTTGATCAACGGTTCCTCGGGTATCGCTGTTGGCATGTCGACCAATATCCCGCCGCACAATCTGACCGAGGTCGTGGACGGAACGATTGCGTTGATTCGCGACCCGGACATGACGGTCGCCGATCTGATGGAATACATTCCCGCCCCGGACTTCCCGACAGGTGGATTCATCCTTGGGACGCGGGGTGTTCGCGAGGCTTACGAGACCGGCCGCGGCACCGTAAAGATGCAGGCGAGGGTCGAGATCAAGGGCGACAAGAAGGGCGAGAAGCCGATGATCCTTGTCACCGAGATCCCGTACCTGGTCAACAAGGCTCGACTGATCGAAAGGATCGCCGAACTCCACAAGGAGAAGCGGGTCGATGGCATCTCCGATCTGCGTGACGAGTCTGACCGCGAGGGCATGCGAATCGTCATTGAACTGAAAAGGGATGCGGATCCCCAGGTCGTGCTCAACCAGCTCTACGCGATGACTCCGATGCAGAGCACGTTCGGCGTGATCATGCTCGCGATCTCGAATGGCCGGCCCCGGCTTCTCACGCTCAAGGACGCGCTCAACGAGTTCATCGACCACCGCAAGGACGTCGTTACGCGGCGCTGCCTGTTCGAACTGCGCAAGGCGCAGGAACGCGAGCACATCCTGCTTGGATATAAGATCGCCATCGACAATCTGGACGCTGTGATCGAGACGATCAGGCGGTCATCGAACCCCGACGAGGCACGCACAAGCCTGATGGACAAGTTTGGCCTGTCCGAGATCCAGGCCAGGGCGGTGCTCGACCTCAGGCTCGAACGTCTGACCAGGATGGAGCGGGACAAGATTCTGCTTGAGCTCGAGGACATCCGCAAGCGTATCGAAAGACTGCGTGAGATCCTCGGCTCCGAGTCGGTCCTGATGGACGTGATAGTCGAGGAACTTCAGGAGATTCGTGAACTGTACTCGGATCCCAGGCGCAGCGAGATCACCGAGGACTTCGGCGAGATCAACATCGAGGATCTGATCGCCGAGGAGGACATGGTTGTGACCGTGTCCGCCCAGGGCTTCATCAAGCGTACACCGGTGGTCCAGTATCGCAGCCAGCGGCGCGGCGGCAAGGGCAGCCGCGGGATGGGTACGCGTGACGAGGACTTCGTCAAGGATATGTTCGTCGCTTCGACCCACACGTGGGTGTTCTTCTTCACCGACAAGGGCCGGGCTTTCAGGATCCGGGTATTCCAGATCCCGTCGGGAACCAGGTCGGCCAAGGGACGGGCGCTGGTCAATCTACTGAATCTGGCGGCTGACGAGCACGTTGCGGCGATCCTGCCGGTCGACGACTTCGAGACGCCGTCATCGTTCGTTTTCGCAACCAGGAAGGGCCTCGTGAAGCGGACCGACCTTCCGTTGTTCCGCAACATTCGCAAAACTGGCCTGATCGCCATAAAGCTCGACGAAGACGATGACCTGATCCAGGTCAGGCTCGCCAGGGATACAGATCAGGTTCTCCTGTTCTCCAGCGAGGGGAAATCGATCCTTTTCAAGATCGATGACCTGCGAAGCATCGGGCGTTCGACCCGCGGCGTGCGGGGAATGACCGTGAAGGCCCCGGACAGGGTGATCGGCATGGAGGTCCTGCAGCCTGGCAGCGAGATCCTCGCGGTCACGGAACGCGGTTACGGAAAGCGCACTCCTGTCGAGGAATACAGACTTCAGCGGCGCGGTGGAGCGGGCGTTCTCGCGATGCGCGCCAGCAACAAGGTCGGTTTCGTCATCGGCATGCGCGCCGTCAGCCCCGATCAGGAAATCCTGCTGACCACGGATACCGGCACCATCATCCGCACCAAGGTCGATTCGATCAGGCTGATCGGCCGCGTCACGCAGGGCGTCAAGATCATGGATCTCGGCCCGAACGACAAGCTGGTCGCGATTGACGTGGTGATGGAGAGCGATGATGACGAGGAGGACGGCGATCTGGACGATGTCCCGGTCGTTGCGGAAAGGAAGGCTCCGGTTACTCCTTCCCTGTTCGATTCCCTGCCGGTTCCCGAGGATGACAGCGGTGATTTCGAAGGTTCAGACCGTTCGGATCAGACGCCTGTCGACGAAGACTGATTTCCCATCGACCACGCATCGAACATCGCAACCGCCTGAGTACCATTGACAAGGCACGGGCGCACGGCCGGATCGACCCCGCCCGCTTCGAGCAGGGCCAGGACACCCGTCCGCTCCATTGACAGGCCCTTCATCATCGAGTTCACGATGGTCTTCCTGGGCTGCGCGAAAATCGCGTGAGCGAACGTGGCGAACGGCGCGCCTCGCAGAAAGTCGGTGTCCGGCAGGCGCGGCAGCATATCGAAGAGGACCACTCCGGACATCACGGCCGGTGGAGGGATAAAGCGCGATGGAGGCACGTCGAACAGGTATTTCGTCCGCGCCATGAGGTTAACCAGAAGGGACACCGCGCCGAATTCCCTGTCGCCCGGAGAGGCGCACAGCCGAATCGCAACTTCCTTCTGGAACATGAACACCATCCGGACCGGGAACAGAGGGCCTGTCAGGAAGTTGAAAAGGATGCGTCCCCCGGCGTTGTAGGGCAGGTTCCCGGCGCAGACGACACGACGGTCGGGCGGCGCCAGGGCGCCGGTGTCCAGCGCGCCTGCGTCTCCCTCCACGATGCGTGCGGTGGGGAAGTTCTGGCGAAGGAGCGGGATCAGGTCGGAATCCATTTCGACCAGCACCAGATCGTTGGAAACGGAGGCCAGTTCCCGCGTCAGCGCCCCACGTCCGGAGGCCAGTTCCCGCGTCAGCGCCCCGCGCCCGGGACCTATCTCGACTACGGTCATGTCCGGTTCCGGGCAGAGCGCGTCGATCATACGGATTACCGTTCTGCCGCTGTTCAGGAAGTGCTGGCCCAGCGACTTCTTTCTGGCGGGAACGCTCGACATACGCTGTTCCGTTTCGTTTCTCATCTTGACCGATTTCAGTCGACCCACAACACATCGGGGCTGTACATCCTGCGCCACAGGCCAGACGCTTCCTGCAGGCAGGTCATGTTGCTGTCCAGGTCTTTGCCTGGCTCGCATCCAAGGCGGTAATCCAGAATCAGCCTGATTCTGCGATCCACACGCGGATTGAAGCCGCTTCCGATCGGTATGCCCAGAACCATGCCGGCCCCGGGAGGCAAGCGGAGCAACACTTTGCCGCCCACGCCCGCCGAGCATTCAGGAGCCTCGAATCCCCAGTCGAGCACGTGTGTCGGCCACTCTCCGTCGATTTGAATCTGGGCCATGACCGTCTGGCATGCCGGGAAAAAGACCGAGACCGGGCCGCGATTGACCAGAACAACCCTCGACGCCGTTGAAAGGGCTACCTCACCCGAAGTCGTCTGGTCCTCGAACATCAGGGTCAGACCCTCTCCGTCCGCCGGCGCCGGCCCGCATATCCCCGAGTGAAAACCTTCGTGCCTGCACCAGGCGCGGGGAGGACACGCCACGGAAGACCTGCAGAGCCGACCTGTAGTTTCCGGCCCGCAGTCGCGATCCTCCCAGCATTCACCATCTGCCTCCTTTCCGGCCGGCGGCGGAGCGCACCATCGGTTGATCGTTCCTTCAGACCCCACGCACCAGTTGCCCCACGGGGAATCCTGGCACTCGACATCGGAGCTGGAATCGGCTGGTTCGCACTCTGGAATCGGACCGGACACGCATATTCCCGGGGTTGGCGCGCATGTCTCGTCCGCGGGATCGCACAGGACCGCGTTGTCGCACCAGCCAGCAACGCACGCGTCGTCTTCCCAGCACTCGCCCTCGACGGTCAAGGCGGGCAGACAGATGCCGGGCAGGAGCGGACTGTGACCCGGCTCGCCCACGTCCGAGATCACCTCGCCCGCGCAGACTTGTGAATGCGAGCAGTCGAAGTTTGACAGACATCGTCCGTCAGTTCCGATCCAGGCACAGAGTCCGTAAAGCGAGAACAGCCCGCGGTAACAGGCATAACCGGGAGAACACTCGTCGTTTTTGCGACAGACGTCGTTGGTGATCTCGGGCACGCAGGAACCCGGAAAGAAGTCGCACCAGGCGCCCCAGCAAGGCGGAGTCTGGCATGAAGGGATGTAACCGAGACAGCGCGAGCCGGCGGCGCACCCGTCTGATTCGCACATCCATGATTTCAGCGATGCCCTGCATTCGTTTGCGCCGGAGTCGGACAGAACGTCGGCGACGATGTCCGACGCGACGTCGGAGCCGGTCTCGATGTCAGATTCCGAGGTAGTGTCGGGAAGCTCGGTGAGCATGACCACGTCTTCGGGGTCAACGGTGGTGTCCTGGCTCGCGTCCAGGTTCAATACTGGTCCGGACTGTCCGCACGCAAGCAGGACAACTGTGAACGGCGCGATAATGTTCAGTTTCATCGGTTGTCATCCACGGGAATATGTCAGCCGACGCCGACGTGCCGCATGAACGGATCCATGTCAAGACCGCGTGGGCAGGGAGCGTCCCTGAGCACGCCGAACAGATACTGATATCCGAGCCCCGCAATCATCGCGGCGTTGTCGGTGCACAGCGACAGAGGCACCGCGACCAGGCGCTTCCCCGCACCTTTACAGGCGGATTCCATCCTGGCCCGCAGGCGGCTGTTCGCGGCCACTCCACCAGCGATGACCACCTCTCCGATTCCCGGTACTCTCGCGGCTCTCATGACCTTGTGCACCAGAATATCCACCACCGCCTCCTGGAACGACGAAGCGATGTCCGCGGTCTCGTCCGGCCCCGGAGTATGATCGAGACCCTCGATGTGGCGTTTCAGGGCGGTCTTGAGACCCGAGAAGCTCATATTCAGGGACTCGTCGCGCAGCATGGGCCTGGGCAGAGTCACGACATCGACGGCCCGTCCCCGGGAGATCCGGTCGATAACGACGCCACCCGGATAGGAGAGGCCGAGCATGGCGGCGGCCTTGTCGAACGCCTCGCCGGCCGCGTCATCCAGCGTCCGACCCAGAAGCGTGAGGTCGCCCCAGCCGTTGACGCGGTAAATGCTTGTGTGCCCTCCGGACACGGCCAGCCCGATGAACGGAAACGAAGGCGGAGTGATCCCGTCGATCATGAAGGATGCCGACAGGTGTCCCTCAAGATGATTCACCCCGACCAGTGGCTTGCCGGTCGCAAGCGCCATAGCCTTGGCGAACTGGACGCCCACAAGCAGCGAGCCCATCAGCCCCGGTCCGATCGTGACGGCGATTCCATCCAGCTCCGAGGCTTGAATACCCGCCTGTTCCAGCGCGGAATCGACGACCGGCGTGATGTATCTGAGATGGTTGCGGGAGGCCAGTTCAGGCACCACGCCGCCGTACGGCTCATGCACCTTGATCTGTGACCAGACCACGTTTGACAGGACGCGCCTTCCGTCCTCGACGACAGCGGCCGATGTTTCGTCACAGGAACTTTCTATGCCCAGGACTCTCATGCCGCGGATTGTAGCGTAAAGCGTGATGGCAGGGTTGAATTTGTGGCGTAATCCTTGCCGTTAATGGCAATCCGGGTTAGTTTGGTCACCTGTGCTGGTTCTTAAAGGCAGGAATCAAGATGGGTTCAAGTTCGTCCTTTCACACTCAGGTTCAATCGGCGCGAAATGGTGAAATAACCGTACAGGTCGAAAGGGTCGCGCAGCGCGAGGGCCTCGACCCCGTTCTTCTATCGAACCGCGTCGCGGCGGGCACGGTTGTCATACCGGCCAATCCCGGTCACAAGGGCCTGGATCCTGTCGGAATCGGTCTCGGGATGTCGGTGAAGGTCAACGTCAACCTGGGACGGTCTCCGACAAGCTCCTGCCTGTCGGACGAAGTCGAAAAGGTGCAGACGGCTTTGAAGTATGGCGCGGATGCCGTGATGGACCTTTCGACCGGATCGGACATCGACGTGGTTCGCGAGGCGGTAATCAACTCCTGCTCGGCGCCGGTCGGTACCGTTCCGGTTTATCAGGCCGCCGAGATGGTCGATCGGTTCGAGGATCTGACATCGGATCAGCTCATCGACGTGGTGCGGCACCAGGCGGTGCAGGGCGTGGATTTCATGACGATACATGCGGGCATCCTGTCCGCGCATGTGCCGCTGGCGGCGCGCCGGCTGGTTGGAATCGTCAGTCGTGGAGGGGCTCTGCTGGCCAGGTGGATGACCTGCCACAAGGCCCAGAATCCGTACTACGAGCGTTTCGACGAGATCCTTGAAATTGCCGCGGAACACGATGTGACGCTGTCACTCGGCGACGGTCTCAGGCCTGGTTGTCTCGCCGACGCTTCCGACGATGCCCAGTTCATGGAACTGGACACGCTTGGAGAACTCACGGCGCGCGCGCGCGAACGTGGCGTCCAGGTGATGATCGAGGGTCCCGGCCACATGCCGTTCGACCAGATCGCTTACAACATGGCCAGACAGAAATCGGTTTGTTCCGGCGCCCCATTCTATGTGCTCGGTCCCCTCGTCACCGATATCGCTCCGGGCTACGACCACATAACGGGCGCGATCGGTGCCACGATGGCCGCCGTGTCGGGCGCCGATTTCCTTTGCTACGTCACTCCGAAAGAGCACCTGGGTCTTCCCGATCTCGAGGACGTCCGCGTTGGCCTCATCGCCTTCAAGATTGCGGCGCACGCCGCCGATATCGCGAAGGGGCACCCGGGCGCGCGCGACAGGGACGACGAGATGTCGCGAGCCAGGTGTTCGTTCAACTGGGAAAAGCAGTTCTCGCTGGCGCTGGATCCGGATCGGGCTCGTGAATATCACGCGGCCACACTGCCGGATCCCGAACATCTGAAGTCGGAGTACTGTTCGATGTGCGGCGAGAAGTACTGTGCGATGCGTAACTCCGCGATCGCGACGGGACGGAACCGTTAGCGGGCGGATAGATTTCTATGGAGGAAAACCCGGACATGGAAAACAGGACACTTCTTCAGGCAGATCCCGAAGTAGCCGGCCTTGTGGCCGCCGAGGAAAAGAGGCAGTTCGAGAAGATTCGCCTCATCGCCTCCGAGAACTACACGTCGCGTGCCGTTCTGGAAGCCACTGGCAGCGTATTCACGAACAAATACTCCGAGGGTTATGCGGGAAAACGCTATTACGAAGGGCAGCAGTGCGTAGATCCTCTCGAAACCCTTGCCTGTGAAAGGGCGTGTTCCCTTTTCGCGGCGGATCACGCAAACGTCCAGCCCTACTCGGGATCTCCGGCCAACCTGGCCGTGTATTTCGCGACGCTCAAGCCGGGCGACACGGTGATGGGGATGGCGCTTCCATCCGGCGGTCACCTTACCCACGGCTGGAAGGTGTCCATCACCGGTTCGTTCTTCCGGTCGGTTCAGTACTCGGTCGATGGAGAAACGGGCCTGATCGATTACGACAAGGTTCGTGAGCTGGCCAGGGCGGAGCGGCCCCGGCTCCTGATTTGCGGTGCCACCGCCTATCCCAGGATTCTGGATTTCGCGGCCTTCCGTTCGATAGCCGACGAGGTCGGAGCGATTCTTCTGGCGGACATGGCGCACATCGCCGGCCTGGTCGCGGGCGGGGCGCATCCCAGTCCGGTTCCTTACGCCGATGTGGTTACGACCACGACGCACAAGACGCTGCGCGGCCCGCGCGGCGCGATGATCCTGTGTCGCGAGGCCATGGCCAAGGCGATAGACAAGGCGGTTTTCCCCGGTCTGCAGGGTGGGCCGCACAACCACACCACCGCAGGCATCGCCGTCGCGCTGCGCGAGGCGGCCGCCGTCGCGCTGCGCGAGGCGGCAACTGACGAGTTCAAGGCTTACGCCCACCAGGTTGTCGCAAACGCCAGGGCGCTTGCCGGGCATCTGTCAGCCAGCGGGTTCAAGCTGATCACCGGCGGCACGGACAACCATCTGATTCTGATGGATGTCACTCCGCGCGGCATGACGGGCAAGGCTTACGCCCGCGCACTGGACAGGGCCGGACTGGAGTGCAACTACAACACGGTTCCGGACGACCCGCGAAAGCCGTTCGATCCTTCTGGACTCAGGCTCGGCACCGCCTCGATCACCTCCCGCGGAATGAAGGAAGGCGAAATGAAGTTCGTGGCCGATTGTTTCAACCGGGTGGCCGAGATGGTGGAAGACCCGGATGGACTCGACGCCCTCGCGGTCGAGGTCAGGGACTTCTGCGCGGCGTTTCCAGCCCCCGGGATAATTACCCGTTCCTGATCGCGTAATTGACTTTTCCTGCGATATTGCTACAGTTTTGCGCGGTTTTTTCAGGCGCGCCCACAAGCGTTTGCCGGAGGCATGATGTCCCAAGAAAAGGATTACAAAA